>R14__coassemble_290_pt1 | contig 39453 bp, 28 predicted proteins | sample R14__metabat2_high_PE_030 | metagenome-assembled genome bin R14 | reverse complement strand
TCAGCTCTTCCAGCAGTTCCATGCGGATGTAGACATACCAGCCCAGGTCCTCTGTCTCCGGCTCCACCACATGATCCAGGATGCGGACCACATTTTTGTTTTCATGGAGCGCCTCCAGCAGGGCGATCTCCGTATCCAGTTCCTTCACCAGTCCGGCATAATACTCCCGGGCAGTATCCCCGTAGGTCTTTCGGATGTATTCCCGCTCGGAATCATCCTGGGGAATGTGAATGACCTTGACCGCGCAGGCGGACCCGTCCACAGTATCCTCGGCTTCATAGACTGTGCCGTAGGAGCCGCTGCCGCTCTCATCTATGATCTCTATGTTGTTCCATTGCGCAGGGAGTCTCATATCGCCTCTATCCTCCAGGTATGTCAGTTCTCCGGGATCCAGGTTCAACATTATCAGCTTTCTGTATCATTATAACAAAGACCTCTGGCGTTTTGTAGGGAAGAAAACCTTTTGGCGTTTTTCATAATATATTAGCGTCTTCTTCCCTCTTACTTCGCACCTATTACGCCTTCGTTCTGATCATTTTCCTGGCAGACCATGCGGAATAATATTTCTTCCCGGAAACCGTTTTAAAGGTGCGGACCCTTACATAATATTTCTTTTTTCCTTTCAATTTTGTGACTTTCCTGGATGTGGTTTTTGTACCGGAAACCGTTATGGTTTTTCCATTTTTAAAGGTACTGCAGGTAGAATACTGGACCTGATAACCACTGGACAGAACAGTCCGTTTCTTCCATTGTACGGAAAAGCCTTTTGACAGGGCCTTCAGTTGAGAAATGGAGGTTCCCTGCGGTTTGATCAGCGCAGGATTTGCTTCTGCAACTGATTTCATATGTTTTACAGAAGCAGAGTCTTTACATGCCAGTGTGAAATTTCTCACTGTATTATTCCACTTCTCCGCCGTGACAGCCCTTGGTCGGATCACACAAAGTCCAGTTACAGTATCATCCTTCTCGTCGGGATAATCATCCACATCATCATAAGATGTGTAATTGAACAGATCTGTACTTTTGGTGATCAGGACCGCACCCTGCGGCTCGGCGATCTCGAAATCTTTGGCAGCATTGTCATTGTAGCTTTTTCCTGTGGCATGGATCAGGTAGATGTCATCTCCCTGAATAGAATACACCATCATGACATGGCCAGACCATTCGTTGGAAGAGCTGCCGTTTTCACGACGGACAATGATCAGATCCCCCACCTGCAGCTGTTTCCCGCCGATCGTGCTTCCGGAAAATCTGCTTGCCACATCAAACCCTTCCTTGTTCCCCTCCTTACTATCCTCGTAATATATTAAAGAAGAATGATTCTTGCTCCTCAGATAAGCAGCCAGGAATTTTAATGCCCGTGTCTTCGCAGGAAGTACATAGCCGGATTTTGAATACACAGAATAGGTAAAGGCAGAACAGTCGATAGCTGCGCAGCCTGAGCTGAGCGCATTGTCAATGGCTTCCACGTCCGGCACACCGGGACGGTCATACTGGTTATACTGCAGGGCATCCTGCATATTGTAATAGGTGTTTGCACAGCTGATCAGTCCATCGCCGGATTCCTGATAGAACTGCTGAAAGGTAAATGCCTGAATGGTAATATTTCCTTCACGGCTGGAGATGTCACTATCCAGAGATTTTTTGTATCCCACAGTCAGACCTCTCACGTAACCATTGCAGGAAGTACCATTGCGGTCTGTATACTGGATATACAGAATGGTGGGATTCTCCTGGGCAATGCTCAGAATATGGATGCACTGTCCCTTTTTCAACGCGTAATCTGTTCCGGTGGGAACCTTCACATAGTCATCTTCCATGCCGGCTGCTGCTGCAAAAGCACTATCATACACAAATTTCTTAACATTTTTTATATAGGTATTCAGATACACGGAATTATCCGCACGGACAAACCCCTGCTTCAAAGTTCCATCACCGTCCTGCGCTATAACATTGTAAGTGCTGCCATCGGCCTCCAGAATAAATACTCTTTTTCCGGCAGGGATTGTAAATGTTCCGTCGCTGTTGCTTGCTGTAATATCTGCACTCGTTACTGCTGGGTAGTTGAAAATCGGAGTATCTGTATCGTCTTCCATCGACTGACGGACATAACGCACCTTCCCATCATATTTCAGCTTGATCCAGAAGGAATCATTATTGCGGATATATACCCCGAGGATTTCTGCCATATCACCGCGATAAAGATAAACATAGTTTCCGGCTTCATCAGTGGCCGCATTTTCCTTTGACGCCTTCTTTGTATTTGTGTAGAGTCTCTGCTTTGCCCGAATCAGCTGCATCTGTGTTCCTTCAGGAAAATCATAGGTCATATTCAGATTCCACTTCGCATACAAAGTCAGGTTGCCTTTTGTGGAAGCAGTAATTCCTTTAAACTTATTGGAAAATGCTGCATCAGTGTACCACCCGGCAAAAGTATAACCCTCTCTGGCGGGATCTTTCAGTGTTGTGGATGTACCAGCCTGATAGTTTTCCGGGTTGGCACTGTTATTATTTCCGTTATTCAGTACATAATTGATGGTATAGCATTGTGCAGCTGCTTCAGATTCAATGGCGTCTGCAGCAGCCAGACTTATCATGTCATCTATGCTGTCTGTTATAACGTCCGCCTCCTCCGATGAAAGATCTTCAACACTGGTGGCTTCATCAGCGACATCCATGTCTGACGGGGCTTCTTCAGATCCTGCTTCCTGATCAGCTTCCGCTTCTTCGAAGTCTGTCTCCTCCTCAAACAATGTATCATCTGCAAATGTGTCGTCAGCGGCAGCTTCTTCTGCTCCCGCTGCAGTAAATTCGTCCGCTGCTGCAGCAAGTACCTCGCTGTCCGTATCATCTGCTGCGAACACCTGGGTACCCGGTGTTATCATGCTGCACGCAATATTGACAGACAAGAGCATGGTTAAAAAACGTTTCTTCATATGAAATCCTCCCGGTTATGTAGTTGTCGTACCGCACCTGTATTTGAATTGCTGCAATTATACCAACAGAGGTACGCGGCCCCGTAAAATGAAGATTTCACATGAGGCCACGCAATCCGTGATACTGAAAACCACCGGGCTTTTCCGTCCGGCACCTATGCTCTGACTGTGATCGCCTTTGTTTTACTCCAGTTGGAATAAATGGTGCAGTTGTCAATTTTTCTGTAAGCTCTTACAGAAATGTATTTTCTGCCTGCTTTGAGATTATAAAAGTACTTTGATGTGATGTATCTTCCCTTGATGGTGAATGTTTTTGTTTTGCTGCCCACCTTATAACGGATCTGGTATCCATCCGCATTGGCAGATTTTTTCCAGCCAACTGTCAAACTGCCGCTTCCATTGCTTTTCAAGGATGAAACGTATGTTTTCTTTGTTACAGGAACTTTAGCAGACTTTACCGTCAGTTTGAAATTTCCATAGTTTCCAGTCCAGTGTTTCACCACGATGTAATAAGTTCCTTTTCCCACTTCAGTTGACCAGCTTTTATCTGAATAGTGGTAAGCGATCCTTTCCTCTTTTCTGTTATAAACCTCATAATTCACGCTATTGATCACGTCAGAGGAAAGGGATAAGTTGATCTTGCTTGCTCCGGTTGTTGTAACCTTATAGCATGCCCTGCCTTTGTCATTGGAATCATCCGCATATTCTGCAAGATTTCCCTGTACTGTGCTCCCCAGCTGTATCTTTGTCGCAGACGATAACGCGGTATTTCCTGTGGCATTTGCGGCACCGTCCAGCACCACCCTTAAAGTGCCGTTTCCACTGCCAGATGATTTGCTGACCTGCAGATAGTAGGTACCTTTCATCATGCTGAATTCCGTACTTTTCCCATATTTTGTTGAAGATAGTGCTTTTTCCGAAGAACCGTAAATCCGAAAACCCGCGCTTGAAATATCATCAGATGCCAGAGATACTTTCACAACACCGGAAGTCGGCAGAGTAAATTTATAATAAGAATTCTTCTGATTCTCTGCCACGTTTGCCTGCACATCACTGCCGAGAGTGATACCCTTTGCCGTACTAAAAGAATCATTTCCGGCAGTATCTGCAGCGCCGTCCCATGCAGTAGACATTTGATAACTTCCGGTTCCGGAAGACTGCTTCACAGCAAGGTAGTAAGTGCCTTTCGCAATACTTATTTCCCAGTTCTTTGTATACTTATAGGTGATCTGTTCCTGATTGCTGTTATATAAAATAAACTTCACACTGCTGATCTCCGTATTCAGCAAGCTAAAACTCGCTTTACCGGAAGTATTCGTTGTAAACTTGTAGTATTTTGTTTCAGATTTCTGCAGTGTGCTGCTGACATTCTTCCCCAGTGTCAGTGCCGCTGCTGTACTGTATGTATCATTGGCACATATCTGCATATTCGAAGCATCCATTGCTGTCATACATATACTTTCAGTTTCAGCCTCCCCCCCTTCACACATCTCTACGACCTCCGCCTCTTCTGTGAGCGGGAGTGCTTCCTCCATATCCGCACTTTCCACGGTCACCTCGCCGGCTGCCTCCTCTTCCGACACTGCATCCGCTGCATAGTCTTCCATAATCTCTTCATCCGCTTCAGCTGTTGTATCCTCTGCAATATCCTCCGTAACATCTTCTATAGCGTTCGGCACAGCCTCTTCCGCTGTTTCTGTCTCCGGCAGATCTGACGCATATACCGGCACATTACCAAGCATCATCATTCCAGCCAAAATTCCTATCAAAGCCCTGTTCTTCATTTTTCTCCTCCTTGTTTAAGCTTACATACTGTTATACACTTCCAGCATCACGCCCCTCCGTGGGTGCTTTCTGTTTTCTCTCTTTGTTATCTCAACTATACCAGCACAGTTCTGCAGCCCCGTAATCTGCATGTTTCATTTCGGTCCGCCCCTCTCCCGGTAGGATTCTCTGCTCTGTTCTGCAGAGTTTTCCGATACCTCCGGTGATGAGCCTTGTTGACCTGTTTTAAAAATATGCATCCACTTTTTGATAAATGTGCCATAATGAAAGATCCCTCCTGAGCAGACGCAGTACGAAGACTGATCTGCCCGGGAGGGATGTTATCTCATAAATTTATTCTGCTCATACGGCTATGTAAACTCCATGCATCTTCCCCTTACTTCACCACTACCTTCACAGTAACAGTCTTTGCCGCCTTGTTGTAATTGGTGGAAGCTGCAGCGCTGATCTTCACCTTGATCTTGTAGGTGCCCTTGGGGGTTCCCTTGGCCACAGTGATCTTTCCGGTGGTCTTGCCAATGCTGAGTCTGGAAGAGCCGGAGACCTTGCTGAAGGTCAGTTTGCCCTTGCCGGTGACGGAAGCGCCCATGCTGAAGGTCTGCTTTGCCTTTTTCAGTGCGGAAGTCTTGTAGCCCTTGCTGGTGACTTTTGCAGTGATGGTGGCTGCCTTTTTGCTGATCTTCAGGGTAGCAGCAGAACTCTTCGCGGAGCTGTAATTTCTGTCTGCTGCCACGGAAGCCTTTGCATAGTAGGTGCCGGCATACTTAGGTGCCCCGCCGGTGGCAGAAGCGCCGTTTTTGCTCTTTGTGGTCTTTGTGGTGCAGGCCTTGTCTGTGTAGTAGGTCACGGTCACTTTGCCGCTGCTTCCCTTCACAGTGGATGCAAGGCTGACGGCCTTTGCGTTGTAGGTGACAGTCTTGCTCTTCAGCGTGACTGTGCTGGCAGCCTGGGTGATGGTCAGCTTCGCTGCGGCACTCTCTGCGCCCTTATAGTCATCATCTGACGCAACCGCAGCCTTCACATAGTAAGTGCCGACGTTGACCGGCGCGCCGCCTTCCTCTGCAGCCCCTGCCCCGTCTGCGGCAGTGTCTGTCAGCTGCGTGCAGTCTGCATCTGTATAATAGGTGTAAGTCACATCTCCGGTGCTGCCTGTTACCTGCGCATTGTCAACAGAGATGGCGGATCCCGTATAAACGCCGGTCTGATCCTCCAGTACAATGGTGGAAACGGCCCAATCTGCCAGATCTCCCTCCGCAATGGTCACGTCTGCCTGGGCTTCTGTTACTGCCTGCCGGGCCTTCTCATAATCTTCCTGCGCCTGATCTGCGCTTTCCTCTGCTTCTTCCAGGGCAGCCTGAGCTTCCTCCAGTGCCTGATCTGCCGCTGCTTTTGTTTCCCTGGCTTCTGCCAGTTCGGTCTTCTTCTGCTCTACCTGCGCCTTTGCTTCCGCAACTGCCTGCTCCAGAGCTGCTTTATCTGCACCGGCTGCTTCCAGCTTGTCCTCTGCCTTTTTCAGTGCTTCCTTTGCTGCCTGCAGCGCTTCCTGCTTTTCTGTAACTTCTGCCGCAGCCTCTTTTGCCTTCGTCTCAGCTGCAGTCAAAGCTTCCTGCTTCGCATTCTTTTCCGCAGTGGCAGCGTCCAGAGCGGCCTGGGCATCTGTATATGCATCTTCCGCAGCAGCAACTGCTTCTTCCTTTTCCTTGCTGGTCTGCGCATTTTCCTCAATTTTGGCCTGCTGGTCTTCTGCTGCCTGGGTTTTGGAGGCGATGTCATCCTCAGCCTCCTGACTCTGTCCGGTCAGACTTTCGATCTCCTCCTGGGTTTCTGTGATCTCTTTTTCCAGATCTGATACGGCATCCTCTGCAGTCTTCAGCTCCTCCTGTGCCTTTTCCAAAGCATCTGCCGCCTTGGTCTGTGCTTCCTGCAGAGGCGTGTAGTAAGCCATGAAATCCTCATAGTAGCTTTCCACATCCACGCCTGCGGAGAAAATATAAGGGTTCTGTCCGAAATCCTGTACATGGGTCTTGCGGCTCCGTGTGTTGATGGCATACCCTGTATTGGTAAAGGTGCCGATAACATTCAGATAATGACCTACATTGCAGTAGAATTCATAATGGTTGACATACAGCTGGTAGGCGCTCATGCCCACAACTTCAGGATGCTCCGCCACATAGGAATCATAATAGGCCTTTTCCTTGGTATACCAGCCGGCATAGGGTCCGTCCGGCTCATCCGTGGCAGTCCGCACAGTGCTGTAACCCCAGGCTGCATTTTCGCCGGTGGCAGCATAGTAGCTGGCGTGTCCGGTAACATAGCTGCAGTAGTTGGCATTTTTCTGGGCCATAGCCATCAGTTCATCGTTGACCGTCAGGGCATTCAGGCCCAGTCCGGTACGGATGTCATTGCATTCCCGGATCCAGTCAATGGCCAGCTTCATATTTTCCAGACTGGTGGCATCTGTCAGAGAGCCTCTGGATGTATAACTTTCAAAGTTATCCGGCTTAGTACCGCTGACATACTTGCTGGCCTCATTTCCTTCCAGAATATTCAGGGCATCTGTGGCACCTTTCTCCTTGAAGTAGCCGAAACTTCCTTCGGCAATGGCCGCATCTGCTTCCTCCACATCCTTTTCTGCTTCAGTGACCTTGTCCTGGGCTGCTGTTTTTTCCTTTTCACTCTTTTCCAGTTTTGTCTGCAGATCCGCAAGCTCTGTTTTTGCGGTTTCTATCTTTTCTTTCAGTTCCGCAGAACGGGCGGAAGCATTTGCTGCTTCTTCCTTCAGACTCTTCTGCAGTTCTACCGCGGCATCATAGTCTGCTTTTGCTGCGTCATAAGCTGCCTGCGCCTCTGTCAGGGCATCCTTTGCTTCCGTTACCTCTGCGGCCTTTTCTTCCTCTGCAGCTGCCGCAGCTTCATAGGCCTGCTGTGCTGCCAGATATTCGTCATTGGCTGCGCCTGCCTGCTGATCCGCTGCCTCCTGCTGCGCCTCTGCCGCAGCTACTCCGTCTCTGGCGGCAGCCACATCCGCATTCAGCTGGTCCAGATCCGCATTCTCCATGCCTTCCGCATCTGCCAGAGCTTCTTCCGCTTCTGCAAGCTCTGCTTCTTTGATGCTGACTTCATCTCCTGCAGCCCTCTGGGTCTGCTCTGCATCCTTCACATCCTGCTCACGGTCTGCCACTGTCTGCTCAGCCTGGGCAGCAGTCTCTCCGGCCGCTGCCTCCTGCTCCTGAGCTTCCTTCAGAGCAGCTTTGGCGGCCTCCAGATTTTCCTCAGCTTCCTTCAGGGTCTGCGCTGCCTGGCGGGCCGCTGTGGCTGCCTCTGCCAGTTCTACCTTGTCCGATCCTGCATCCACAGTGCTCGTCTCCCCTGCAAATGCTGTAGCAGTGGGGCTGAGCAGCATAGCTCCCGAAAGTAATGCTGTGATAGCCTGCATCATGGTCTGTTTCTTCATGTAATGTGATCTCCTCTCTGTGAAAAATGATTCTGAACCAGGGAACAAAGCAATTCAAAACGGATCTGCGTTCCGCGCTGTACCGCCGAGCGATCCGCCGCAGCGTCCCCTGTCGGTTACCTGTGTATCCTGTGTGTCAACTATAACAAACCCCAGGTCTGCTCCCGTAAAGTGAAAGTTACGGGCGGGATTCGAATTTTTGTCAACCTGACGAGATAAGTGAGACAGGAAATCCATAGATTTCCGTCTTCGAACTTATGCAGAGCAGCAACGAAAAGTCAGGTGTAGGTATCATAAAATTGTGGTGTGCGCAATGTGCTATGGGGACTTTTCATTTTTCAGCCCTTCGTCTCAGATAAAATGTCATCGCTGTACCGGCCAGCATGACAGTTACTGCCACAGCGCCGACCGGCACGCCATTCCGGTCATTGGCCTGGGAAACTGCCGGATTGCTCTCAGCTTTCTGAACTTCCGCCTTTATATTGGAAGTCTGCGCATTCGTATCAAAATGCTGCGCTTTTTCTGTTTTTACGGTTTTCGGTCCGGAGTCGGATGGTCGCCATGCCAAAGCTTTTCCGCCGACTGCATGATTTGCCGCCTGATGACCGGTCTCACCCGAAGCTGCCTCATCATAGCCGCTCTCCATCGTACAGTCGCCATCCTCCTCAAACGTCACAATACTGCCTGCTTCCCAGGCGCTATCATTTTTCAGCAATCGAATGCACTCTGCAGAAGAATCCTCATCCTCGTCCAGGGGGATCCCTTCGCATTCGGAAACGCGACCCTCACCATACGGCTCCACTTCAACGGGAAAACATTCATATACAGGAATGTACACGCTGGGATACAGGAAAATACTTGCTTCTGTCATGCCATTCTCTTTTGTCATGACGGTACGATCCGAAGACTCATCTACCCAGATACACTCCCTGTTTTCATCATGCTGAAACCATACCGATTGCAGACTGAGATGACTCTCATTTTTGTAATTTCTGTCTGCTTCAGGGTTCAGGAGCATCAGCAGGTAATAGCAGGTATCTGCGGCCAGTTTTTTAAATGTAACCTCTGTGGACGCACCTACACGGACGGTCACCAGCTTCGTCTGCACCAGTTTCCCCGCCCTGTTGACCAGAGCGAGGTAAAGGTTATGTTCACTGTTGCAAATCAAGTCATCCCATCCTTCTTCTTCCATGGACTCTATCCGGACTTTCACCTGGGAGTTCCCTTCCTCCAGGCCCTCATTTTCATCATATTCTTCATCATCAAAATCCCCGTCTTCAGCAGAGTCTTCCGCTTCTTCCTCACCGGATGCGTCTTCACCGGCTTCAGGATCTTCTGATTCGCCGGAATCCTCATCTTCATCGAAATCCTCGTCTTCTTCCTCACTGGATTCATCCTCATCAGTTTCAGGTTCTTCCTTCTCGAAGTCCTCTTCCTCATCGGATGCATCCTCTCCAGTTTCAAATTCCTCCGTTTCGCCGGAGTCCTCACCCTCTTCGGAGTCTTCTGCTTCTTCGTCGTCGGTTTCGTCTTCTTCGGCTTCAAAGTCCTCCGCTTCGCTGATATCATCCGTCTCTTTGTCTTCCTCTGCATTAGAATCATCTTCAAAGAGATTCTCCGCATCCTCCGCCGGGTCTTCTGCGGAAGCACCTGCTTCCTCTGCATTTTCTTCCGTGGAGTCTCCCGCTTCTCCGTAGAAGATATCTGTATTCACTTCAGATGCCTCTTCTGCGCTGGCCTCGGATGCAGGGGCATCCATAGCCATGGCCGGCAAACTGCTTCCGCAAACAATGGTCATTCCCAGCAGCAGACTACTGATCTTCTTTACATGTTTTCTGAACATCTTCCTCTTCCTTTCCTTTTTGCCATATAGCAGCAACAAGTCTCAAATACGATTCTCTTGTAACGGCATCTATGACCTGCCAGAACGTACTCCTGGCTAGCCGCACCTGTACTTATGTGCCTACTATAGCAAATGGTTCGTTTTGTTCTGTAAAATGGAAGTTACAGACAGGAAAGTTTCATTCTGGATGTTTTTATATTCTCCCTCCGACACAATATAAAATCCGCGACCATATGATCGCGGACTTTATCTACAGTCTGATCCGGGATCAGAAAATCCCGGCTTATCTGTGTACATTATTTTTGCTTCATGCGTTGTATTTCAGCAGTTCCTTCCGCCTTTCTTCAGGAATCTGCAAAAGATCCATGGCTTTTTCCCGGTTGATCTGCAGCTGTTGCATCTGTCCCTTCACTCCACCCGGATCAGCAGAACAGTACAATTGTCTTCCGCACCTCTGGCCAGTACATTTTCCTTCAGCTGCCGGGTTTTTTCCGTCACGGGCAGATCCTGTCGCAGGATACTGCTGATCTTCTCACATGACAGCATGTCTGTCAGGCCATCGGAGCAGAGGAGATACTGCTGCCCCTTCTCCGGATCCTTCCGGAACACAGCCGGCTCCAGCAGGAATTCATATTCCGGAATGCCCAGGCACTGGACCAGATAACGCCTGCCAAAAGCACCGGCCTGATAGGTATGGTCGCAGGACAGAAGTATCAGTTTATCATCCTCCAGACAATAGCATCTGCTGTCCCCCAGATTGAAGCCGCTGATCCCCTCCTTATGGAAGCTGAGTCCGACCACCGTGCTGCCCATACCCCGCAGATTCTGTTGTGTGGCCTCCGCCAGGATCCTCTGGTTCATATCCCGGCAATATTCCGTATACTGCATATGGTCCATCGAGAAGTCATTTTCGGGCCGGTTGCATCCTCCGATCGTCCCTGAGAACAGATGGAAACTCGGTTCCGCTGTCAGGTCTGGGGCTGCTTCGCCGGATCGCCTGGCTGTGGCAGAGGGCATCGTCCAAACTCCCGATGCAGAAACCAGCTCACCAAACCGCTCCGCTGCCAGCGCAGAGGCCAGTTCACCGCCTTTCGCTCCTCCCATGCCGTCAAACACAGCAAACCATGCTGGCTGATCGACCTGCACGGTCCCCGCCGGGATCTCTTCCACGTCTTCGTGCACCATGGAAAGGCTGTGATCCAGGCACCAGATATTGTCTTCATTATTTTTTCTGACGGATCCGCAGATGCAGAAGCCGTCATAGCTGATCTGATACAAATATTTTTTCTCCGTTTCTTTCGTGTTGCGATGGATCCTGATCTATAAAGTTCTCCGTATGCTAAGTATATCCCGCAGGAGCACTCGTTCTGTAATTCACCGGTTTCACCGGAGCTCACCTCACCCCTTGCCAGACCTTTGCCGCATGTGCTATCGTTGCAATATGACAGGAATCACCGCAGATTCTGATGCATACGCATGATCCCTACCCCAATCGCACACAATTTTATGATACCTACGCCTGACTTCACTTTACTCCCCTGGCGCATCATACCCCCATGTCGCGCTTCCCGCAACTCCACAATCTTATGATACAAGGCCTGACTTCGCCTTGCTGCTCTGCATAGGTTCGAAGACGGAAATCAATAGATTTCCTGTCTCACTTATCTCGTCAGGCTGATAAAAATACCCCACCCACTTCCTGATAAAAGAAAAGGTGAGGTATGATCTTACTTCAGGGGATTCGGCACATCCAGCCTCCTGTAATATTCATCCAACCGCTCCAGATGCTGTCGGGACCGGTTTAATCTTTCAGCATAATTTTTATTCGAGAATATATTCCCCTGCCGTATGGTAAGCGAATCCTTATGCAGGCAGAGGGTGATCCAGGGTAATTCCCTGAACATTTTTCTGATAACTGCGTTGGCTCTCTGCGGAGACATAGGCCTGCTGGTAAAATAACAGGAGTACTGCTTGTCGTCTTTATTGTCAAAACCATTTGCTATCAGATATTCACCTATGTCTGACCAGGCCCTCTTGTAAGAGGACCTTCCATAAAATCTTTGAACCTCTTTGTCAATCAGATCAAAGGAGTATTCCCAGTAGAAACTGTCAGACTGCATAGGAGCATTTCAGCCCCATCTCCCTTTCCACATCGATCATATTGCTCTCGAGGCCATTGTCATTGGTGTTCCAGACAAGGACATATTTCATGAACCAGGGCACTTCTTCCAACAGACTGATCAAATAGCTTTCATCTCCGAAGTCAGTAGTGGAGATCTTGTGTTCCACATTTCCATCTGCATCGGTCAACACACTGTCGATCTGATAACTGTCTATCCCTCTGATCAGGGAATTCAACTCTGCAGTTTTTGTGCCAACACCGTCCGCATTTAATTTTTTGTTGTCAATCTTGAAATACATTTTGAACATGGGACCACCCCCTTTCGCACAGTATAGCACAGGTCAGCTTTTGAAAAAACAGTCTGACTACAGGATAAGATGCTGAAACGCAGACACCCCTTGCCAGACCTTTGCCGCATGTGCTATCGTTGCAATATGGCAGGAATCACCACAGATTCTGATGCATACGCATGGTTCCGCTCAAAAAGCTCCCGCCATGCTGAGAACATTCACATTCCATGGTATTCTGCATATCACCACAATTTTATGATACGCAGTTGGAATTGCTTCGTTGCAAATCCCAAAGGACTTTCCATGCCCATTTCCAGGCCATGGCCTCCCACCTCCCAAGGGAAGTGGATTTCCGCCTACGAAAAACGAAAGGATTTTATTTATGAAAAAGAAAAATCCGGTCAATATCATACTTCTCATCCTTGTCCTGGTCATGGCTGCCGCCATTCTCTTCTTTGCAGTCAGATACCACGACATCCTGTTCCATCTTTCCGCAGAGCAGACAACTTCCGGCAATCTCAGTGCCGGACAGGAGGAGAGCAATGCCGGTACAGGGAGCAGTACCACATCCGTCAGCGCTTCTTCATCAGGAGATGCAGCAGGATCTTCTGCCGCCGATGCATCAGATGCTACAGGCAGTACTGTCAATGGCGCAGACCAAGCCACCGGCAATACTGACGGAACAGCTTCCACGGGGACAGACGCCATGACAGGTGCCGCTGATGCCACATCAGCAGCAGGATCTGCAGATGGAGATGTCATATCCGGGAATCAGGATGCAGCAAATGATACCACTTCCAGCGGCAGCGCTGCCCAGAGCATTACCGCAGAGGCAACCATGCTCACGGTAAATGTCGGGACCCAGGAGCGGATCTATGCCTACAACAGCAGCACCGCCCGTCTCCTGCAGACTGCCTGCGACCGCATCAATGCTGCCATGGCTGCCGGCTATACCTATGGGGATTTTGCCGGTGAGATGAACCCGGCTTTTTATGAATATGACCAGAACGGAGAACAGCACATTTCCTGCGACCGCTTTGTGGGCTGGGTGCTGTATGACATGGGCTATGCCCAGGATGAGACCATGCGTCTGACCATGGGCCAGACCCTGAGCACAGAAGAGCTCTGCCCTCTGGAGGATTACATGCTGTCTCTTGGCTTTGAGACCATCCTGAACATGGACGATCTGCAGGCCGGAGATATCATCATCTGCAACAATCCGGATACCGGCCGCTTCAAGGTCCATACCTATATCCTGGCGGACCATGCCTCCGGCAATTTCTGGAACCGCTACGATGCAGGTATCTTTTATGAGACGGGATTTTCCCAGCCGGTCACAACCAGCATTGAAAACAATATGATCATCAACATCCCGCCCTATGACAATTACAGCTACAACAGGACCTTTGACCGGGCCTACCGTATCCCTGCCGCAAACCTTACCTACACTTCCTCCGATCCCTCCATTGCAGAGGTAAGCGAAAACGGTACAGTCACCGGCATTTCTCCCGGCAAATGTACCGTCACTGTGCAGTCTGCTGATGCCTCCCTCGGCGATGAAGTCTGTGAGGTGGAGATCATGGTAGGGTAGACCGGAAGCTTAAGGAAATCCAGTCTACCTTACAAAACAGATATCATTCCTTTAAACTCTCTCACCTTTTACCGCCTTTGAGCCTGAATTGTTTTTGCCTGAATCAATTTGGCCGAAATTGATTTAGGTTGGTTATAATTCATAATATTCTTTTATACAATTGGATTTTTACCTGAAAAGGGGCTGTCGCGCAATGCTGCAGCCGGATCTTACCCCTGTTCCAACAGAAAACCAATCTTCTCACAGATCTGCGCAAAATCCACCCGACACCTGCCTTCCCATATCAGAACAGGAACCTGATCAGAGAAGCTGTAGAGTTTTGGCATCTCTTCGCGCTCATAATCATAGACTACGATCATCCGGCGGGCAGGATCTACCATCCAGTACTCCCGAACACCAGCACTGGCATACTTATATGCCTTCAGCTGCATATCTTTCTTTCGTGTAGCCGGTGACAGGATCTCCACTACCATATCCGGCGCCCCGATCACACGCCCCTGCTGAAGTTTGCTGCGATCGCATACAATCAGTACATCCGGCTGCACCACTGTCCTGTCATCTCCATCCAGCTGCACATCTACAGGCGCTGCAAACGGCATGCAGCTGCCTCCGCCTGTCCATATATAATCCAGCAGAAGTTTATGGATCGCACCGCTGATCGCCTGATGTACAGTAGTGGGAGCGGCCAGATCATAAAATACTCCATCGATCAGTTCTGCTCTCCTGTCCTCCGGAAGGGCCAGATAATCTGCCAATGTATATCCATCTCTCTCACCATAAGGAGATCTGCTTTCGGCAACCATGCCAAACCCGGCAGTCTGTTTTCCGGAACATGGATCATCTTTCCCGGAAGGCAGGGGATTTTGCCTGAAAAAGAGATCCTGCTCCTGCACCGCCAGGGCCCGTTCTAATGCTTCAAGGGTCTCCTTCTCCGGTGTTCCGGAACAGCTGTCAAAGATCTTCTGCACAGTTTCAATGGGCACTCCGGCGCACTCCGCCAATGTCCGGTTTGTATAGCCAAGTTCTGTCTTTCTGGCTTTCATCTCTTCGATCGTCATGGTATTCTCCTCTGATCTCTGTGCTATTTCGCTTACGCATCCTGCCTGATCCACCAGAGTCAGATCCAGCACCCGGATGCAGAACTTGTCTGTGTAATCCCTGCCGCTCCTGACATTCCGGATCCTGTACTCTGCGTAGAACTCCGGCTCCTCCGGAAACAGCGTAAAATCCAGAATTCCGATGTGAATCGTTTCTTTCAGCTCATCATAATCGTGTCCGACTTCCAGATGACCATAAGCTCTGCTCCAGTATAACATTATGTAAATCTGTTTTCAATGCTGTTTTCACTTCGACCGAATCAGCCCTTGTCCTTTGAAGTAAAGATTCTGATCTCGCAGATTTAATGTTTATTATTATTGACCAAATTCCGTTTTTTGTTTATGATAATAAACACAACGGAGGAATCAAATGAAAAAGGCACTATATAATATCCTCCCGGGAACGGAAGAGATACTGCGGAACATGGGAGAACAGATCAAACTTGCCAGACTGAGAAGGGAACTGTCCACAGAACTTGTGGCAGAGCGTGCCGGGATCAGCCGCGTCTCTCTCTGGAAAGTTGAGAAAGGTGATCCATCTGTAGCAATGGGAATCTATGCAGCTGTTCTCCATGCCCTGAACAATCTGGACAGGGATCTTCTTCTTGTAGCAAAGGACGATGCACTTGGCAGACAACTTCAGGACCTGAATCTGATCACAAAAAAACGAGTCCCCCGGAGGAATCAATAATGGCAGTAATTCAGAAGACCATCTTTGTTTATGATGATTTCAGTTCGGCACAGCCGCTCCTTATGGGATCACTGTATGTTACTGTCATCAAGGGCAGTGAATCCTATTCTTTTGAATATGATCGGGAATGGCTGAAAAAAACAGGGCTCAGAATGATTCTGGATCCGGAATTGATGCCGTATATCGGCAGACAGTATCCAACCGACAAACACATCTTTGGATTGTTTGCCGATGCATCTCCTGACCGTTGGGGGCGTATGCTCATAAACAAACGTGAAAGAATTCTGGCCGGGAAAGAAGGACGTAAGCCTTCCAGACTTTATGCCAGTGATTATCTGCTGGGCGTTTACGATGAGACAAGAATGGGTGGTATCCGTTTGAAAGAAGAGACAGATGGTCCGTTTTTATCAGACGATAAAGAAACTGCAGCACCCCCATGGGCCACCCTTCGGTCTCTGGAGGAAGCATCCAGACATTTTGAGAGTGACGAAAACAGCTTATCTGAAAAATGGCTGAACCAGCTGATCAGACCAGGCTCTTCTCTTGGTGGCGCAAGACCAAAAGCGACAGTTGTTGATACAAAAGGACAGCTCTGGATTGCAAAATTCCCCTCCAAAAATGATGAAAATGATATCGGCGCCTGGGAGATGACAGCACATGAACTTGCTTCACTCTGTGGACTGAATGTGCCGGAGGCAAAGCTCGAGAAATTCTCTTCGCTCGGAAGTACCTTTCTGGTCAAACGTTTTGACCGAACATCCGGAAGAAGAATACATTTTTCTTCAGCAATGACACTTCTTGGAAAAACGGACGGTGCATCCGCAGCGGATGGCAGCAGTTATCTGGATATTGCTGCATTCATAAAATCAAACGGAGCCCAACCTAAGAAAGATCTTCTTGAATTATGGAAGCGTATTGTGTTCAGTATGGCAATAACGAACACGGATGATCATTTACGGAATCATGCCTTCATTCTTACCGGAAAAGGTTGGATTCTTTCACCTCTTTATGATGTGAATCCGGTTCCATATGGAGACGAGCTCTCGCTGAACGTGGATGAAGAAAACAACAGTATTGATATCGACCTGGCCCTGCAAACAGCAGCCAGATTCGGAATTAAAAAAAGTGACGCTTCTGCCTACGCAAAAGAAATTCTGCAAATTGTAGGAAACAATTGGAATAAAGTTGCAGCAAAGTATGGACTGACCCGCAGACAGATTGAGGAAATGAGACCTGCCTTCGGTATATCTCTCTCATAGCGCTCCTGAGCAGCCAGAGGCAGCCTGAATGAAGAATCATTCAGACTGCCTCTATACCGGTATAAACTACTTCCTCTACTGTATCACCACGGCCTGCTTGTACAGGGAATCGTAACTCGCTTTGAACTGCTCTATGGGATAGTACCGGATGTCACCATAATAGGGATCCGCGGTCCACACCTGACTGCTGTCATATCCGATCAGGACCCGGCAATGCTCCGGCGTGAACCAGGTCAGATCCTCTCCGTTTACATTCCAGGTGACACTGTAATGTCCTTCCTGGCAATCCAGGGTTCCCCAGACCATGACCGGTACACCGGCGTCGATATAAGGGAACAGGGACTCCAGCTCCTGCCCGGAAATGTCATTGGCCTGCAATTCAGAGCCGGCTGCCGCCAGATAACGGTTGGCCGTATTCACAATGACAGGCGCATAGCATCCGAAGGACGCTTCCTCTCTGGGATCCCCTTCAAAGGCCTCCCGGAAATTCACAGTACCGACTTCCCCTTTGTCCAGATAATTGTCGGAAAGATCGCATTTGTCCGCTGCGATCCCATGATAGTTCAGCAGCATGGCCAGGGAAGTAATCTCACAGCCGGTAGGCAGCTCCGGAAACTGGCAGATCACGCAGTTGTCAAAGGACAGCATGGACCCCGCACCCGCCTGTGCCGGATCCTCTGTCCCGGTGCCGGCTGCCGCAGGATCCTGCTGGCCGGCGCTTCCGGCTGCAGTTCCATCCGTACTCCCGTCCGCTGTTCCGTCCGTACTCCCATCTGCAGTCCCGGCCGAACTACCGGCTGCAGTTTCATCGGTGGTGCCTTCTGCCGCAGTATCTTCTGCCTCAGGAATGGTGAGTGCTTCCGTCTCATCCGCAGCAGTTTCTGTCGACTGCTCCCCGGCAGCTTCCTGCGTGGATGCATCTGCAGCTTCCTCAGAAGTGCCGCACCCCCACAGACTCATGCCGGCCACTGCAGCCAGGATGCCGCATATCTGTAATTTCTTATGGAAATCCCCCATACTATTTCTCCTTGTAAAATATCAGAGTTTTTCAGTTATCTCCATAATTCAGTGCTGCATTGGGGTCTGTGGAAAAATACGCCTTCAGCACATATCCCAGCTGTCCGTCCTTGCTCACATAATAAAACTCGCCGGTCTGACCCTTGTATTCCACAGCTTCCCGGCTGTAGATCTTGCCCAGGTCTGTGCTCTCCCGGGATGGACCGCTCCGCAGGGTCGCAAATTCGCTGGCGCAGCAGTACAGGGTCGTGGTCACAGAAGTATTGCCGGAAGAGGAACTTCCGGAACCGTAGTTCAGGGGCGCATTGGGATCAAAGGATACGAAATCCGCCAGAACATATCCTGTCTGCCCATTGTAAGTTACCTGATAGAACTCACCGACTGTACTCAGATAAGTCATGGATTCCCGGCTGCTGATATGGGCCAGATCTGCCGCACTTCTGGAAGCAGAAGCCCGCAGAGTTGCGTAATCACTGGCGCAGCAGTACAAAGTCACTGTATTATTTGCCGGTGCTGCCGTGGCCTCGGGTGTCGCGGTTGCCGTGGGCGCCGGAGTAGCAGTGGTGGCTGCTGTTGCGGCATTTTCGCTTTCTTTTGCCACGTACAGCTTCACAGTATCATTTTCTTTGGCAGTGCTGCCTGCTGCCGGTGTCTGGCTGATGACGAACCCCGGCTCTTTGTCAGCGCTTTCCCGGTATTCGATCTTGTAGGTAAGACCCTGATCACCAATGGCATCCAGCGCATCCTCCAGGGACATACCCACGGTATCCGGCACAGAGACTTCTGCTGTACTTTCTTCCTCCGCAGCAGGTGTTACGGTTTCCGCCTGGGCTGTAACTACAGGGGTTTCTTCCGCCATAGCCGTATTTTCCGTCTGAGAAGTCTGTCCGGAGGAAGCCGGCGTCAAAAGGCCGAACTGCCAGAGCACCACGACCACTGCGATCACAGCCACCACGCAGATGGCGACAATGGCAATGATGACGCCTGTATTGGATTTCCGGGGTTTTTTCTCCCCGCGACCGCTGTAGCTTTCTTCCTCATCATCAAAACGCACATTGCTCTGCTCCTGCCGAGGAGCCTGATCCGTAAACTGATTCGGATCCTCCAGCGGACTTCCACAGACCTGGCAGAATCTGCCTGACTCCACATCATTTCCACAATTCTGACAATACATAGCTGCCTCCTGTCTACACATTTTTCACACTTGCCACACTGATCTGCGTCTCTTATTTGGCCTTCATGCTCTGGCTGACTCTCTCATACAGGGCCTGGGCCGCATTATAACCCATCTTTTTCTGCCGGTGGTTGACAGCGGCTGTCTCCACGATCACGGCCAGATTCCGACCCGGACGGATGGGCAGGGAATGGCAGACCACCTTGTTGCCCAGGTATTCTGTGTACTGCTCTTCCAGACCCAGACGGTCATACTTTTTATCCCGATCCCACTCTTCCAGCTGGATCACAAAATCGATGGCGTGGGTATTTTCCACGCTCTCCACACCAAAGAGCATCTTGACATCAATGATGCCGATGCCCCGCAGCTCGATGAAATGCCGGGTAATGTCCGGTGCTGTACCCACCAGGGTCACATCGCTGACCTTTCGGATCTCCACCACGTCATCGCTGATCAGACGGTGGCCCCGCTTGATCAGTTCCAGGGCAGCCTCGCTCTTTCCGATGCCGCTCTCACCGGTGATCAGAACGCCTTCCCCGTAAACATCCACCAGTACGCCGTGAATGGTGATCATGGGAGCCATCTTTACCCGGAGCCAGCGCATACATTCCGCGGAAAAATTGGAAGTGGTCTCGCTGGTGATATAGGTGGGGATCTGATACTGCCGCAGCAGCTCGATCATCTTCTCGGAGGGCAGGATGTCTGTGGTGTAGATCAGTGCCTTGATCTGCCTGGAAAGCAAAGTCTCAAAAGCCCTGATCCTTTCCTCATAAGTCAGGTGATTGAGATAGGCGGTCTCCACAATACCGATCAGCTGGATCCTTTCTTTCTCAAAACATTCATAAAATCCTGTCAGCGCCATGGCGCAGCGGTTCAGCTCCGGGATATTGATCATGACATTGGTATCATCCACCTCCGGAAGGATGGGGGTCAGTTTCATATCCTTTACCATTTCACTGAGGGCTACGCCCTTTTCCATTCGGCTCATATCTGCCTCCTTCTGTTCATTTGAATCATTACCTGAAGCTTCCTGTATCACTTCTCTTCGTATAAAATCTCCATGGTATGTCGCGTACCACCACATCTTATGATATGGATGACTGGCTTCTCTTTGCTTTCATGAGGTTGACAAAAACTCAAATTCCCATGTCGAATAAATTCGTCGCTCCCTCCCTGTCAGCAACTGCTTCTGAAACCGGCTGCAAGCGTCAAAGCAACAAAGCCTTTCCTAACTATTCTATAGCAGAAAGCATGAAAATCTTTTTCAAAGACATACTTTAAAGTTCAGAAAGATATTCTCTATCACTGCTTCTCCGTCTCTGTAAAAAACTCTCTCACTGACGCGGCTGCCTTTTCATTCATGCCCGGCAGAGCTGCCAGCTCCTCCAGGGATGCCGCCCGGATCTCTTCTATGCTGTTGTAATGTTTCATCAGCTCTTTTCTCCTGGCCGGGCCGATGTTTGGGATGTCCTCCAGAATGGAATGCACCTGCCCCTTGCCCCGCAGCATCCTGTGATACTCAATGGCAAAACGGTGGGCCTCATCCTGGATCCGGGTGATCAGATGGAAGCCTTCACCAGAGGTATCGACGGGGATCTCCACATTGTGAAAATACAGGCCTCTGGTACGGTGATGATCATCCTTGACCATGCCGCAGACCGGAATATCCAGCTGCAGATTCTCCAGGACCTGCTCCGCTACATTTACCTGGCCTCTGCCGCCGTCCATGAGGATCAGATCCGGCAGCCGGTCAAAACCGCTGTCCTCCTGCAGTCCCCGCTGAAAACGCCGGCTCAGCACTTCCTGCAGGCTGGCATAATCATTGGGACCCTGTACGGATTTGATGCGGAACTTGCGGTAATCTCCCCGCTTCGGCTTTCCCTTTTCATATACTACCATAGAGCCAACGGATTGAAAACCGCTGGTATTGGAAATGTCGTAGGCCTCGATCCGCTGAGGCGGCTCCATGGACAGCCATCTGCCGATCTCCTTGACAGCGCCGATGGTCCTGCCTTCCTCCCTGCGCAGCCGCTCCCGGTCCTGGTCCAGAACCATCCGGGCATTGCGCTTTGCCAGATTGACCAGACGTTCCTGCTTACCCTTCTGCGGCACCAGGATGCTGACCTTGTGACCCCGCTTCTGGGTCAGCCATTCCTCCAGCACCTCCGTCTCCTCTATGGCTTCCGACAGCAGAAGTTCTCTGGGAATGAAAGGAGTGCCGGCATAAAACTGCTGCAGAAAGCTCTGCAGAATTTCTCCTCGGGTCTCCCCGGCTGCAGGCCGCAGATAGAAATGATCCCGGCCGATCAGCTTGCCATCCCGGATGAAGAAGATCTGGGCCACAGCATCTCCCCTGTCCAGAGCAAGGGCCACCACATCCCGGTCCTCTCCGCCGCCGCTGGTGATCTTCTGCCGCTCCCCGATCCGGCGGACGCTCTCGATCAGGTCCCGGTATTCCGCTGCCTCTTCAAAGCGCAGCTCCTCCGAAGCCAGCAGCATCTTCTCCTGCAGCTGCTTCAGCACATCCTCTGTATGACCTCCAAGGAAACGAATGGCTTCATTGACCCGCTGCCTGTAGGCCTCCTTGTCCTCCAGCCCCTGGCAGGGCGCATGACATTGATGCATATGATAATAGAGGCAGGGCCGGTCTTTGCCCTGCTCTTTCGGCAGCTGCCGGTTGCAGGACCGGAGCTCATAGAGCCGACGGACCAGATCAATGGTCTCTTTCACGGCACCGGCGCTGGGAAAGGGGCCGAAATACCGGGCCTTGTCCTTCTTCATCCGCCGTGAAAACAGGACCCGGGGATAATCCTCCTGCTGGGTGACGCAGATAAAGGGATAGCTCTTGTCATCCATCAGCATGGTGTTGTATTTGGGCCGGTATTCCTTGATCAGATTGCATTCCAGCACCAGAGCCTCCACCTCGGAATCCGTCACGATATATTCAAAGCGGGCGATCTGGGGCACCATCTGCTGGATCTTCAGGCTTTTGTTGCGGCTGCTCTGGAAATACTGGCGGACCCGGTTCTTCAGACTGATGGCTTTTCCCACGTAGATCACTTCGTCCTTTGCGTCATGCATCAGATAGACCCCGGGCTTACCCGGCAGCTTTTTTAATTCTTCTTCTATGCGAAAGACCATTGCTTACTCCACATCATAATCCGCGATCCTGTAATAGTTGCAGCCATTGATCACTATGATCATGGTCTGCTTCCCCTCCAGAGGGATATCCAGTTCCGGATTGGTCTCATTGTAGGTGCCATACAGCTTATCATCCAGATAGATGCTGACGCCTGTGGTATCATCTGCATTTTCCTCCGGGAAATTATAATTTCGGAATACGGTACCTGTGAAGCGGGATGCGCCGTTGATGTTATACTTTCTGAGGTTGTCCACCTGTGATGTGGTGCCGGCCAGTACAAAATCCCGTTCTGTGCCGTCCATGTCACGCTCGGCCGTCATGACACGCAGATCTCCGTCCGCACCCTTGCCGACCAGCTCCAGCTTTTCCAGCGGATCTGCAAAGGGATCCACATCTGTTGCTGTGTCATAAACTCCTTCGCTGTTGGTGAAGGCCAGGTCTGCCAGACGCATGGTCGTGGCGCCCTTGATACAGATCTCCACAGTTTCCGCATCCTCCAGCGGCAGATGAAAACTGTCTGTGTAATCCGAAGTGGCCCCCTGGTCCGGGCTGAACTCATATACTTCTTTCCCATCGAGAGAGATCCGGATATAATTCTTATCTCTGGTATAAACATCTGTGTAATCCGCATTGATCAGGGCTGTCCCATCCAGATAAGTATACGTATCATCCAGGGAAGTCAGATCGATATCCCAGGAATTTTCAATGTCCTTGGTCATGCCGCCGATGGCATCCTCATAATAAGTCCCGTCGACGCCCTTGCAATAATGATAGGCATAAACATCCTGGCCGGAGACCAGTTCCGATGCCGCAAGATAGTTTGTCTTCTGCGCAGATGAGGCCTCCTCTTTCTGCGATGTGACTGCGGACTGTGTCTCCTCCGCAGCCTCTGCTGCACTGTCTTCCATATCGGCTTCCTGTGTCTCTGCATCCTCTGTCGTACTGTCTTCTGCCATAGCTTCCTGCGCCTCCGCAGCCCCTGTCATACTGTCTTCTGCAGCAGCTTCCTGCGCCTCCTCCATAAAGGCCTCGCCTGCCGCATTCTGCTGAGCAGTATCTTCCGCATCACTCTGCACCTGCCGGCATACCAGAAATACGATCACAAAAGCCAGCACAGCCACTGCCGCCACGACCGGGATGATCCAGAGGGGTATGGGGTGTTTTTGCTGTATGCCGGAATCTGCCCCATCCGGCCAGGCACTCAGCACCTGAGTCTCCTCCTCTTCCGGCCATTTGTTCAATGCCTGGGTCTCTTCTTCCTCCGACTGATACAGGTCCTCCTCCCGGAAAACATCTTCCATCGGACTGCCACAGTAGGCGCAGAATCTGGCCTTTTCATCATTTGGTCTCCCACAATTCGTACAAAAACTCATCTTCTCTCTCCTTGCTGTCATCTGTTTCCGGATAACATCCCCGCTTTTCCATCTGAAAGCAGAATGCCGGCGAAATCTTATTCCCGGATCTGCTGCATATTTCCATCATCAATACTATATCACTACCGGAACTTCCCCTACCGCTTTTTCACGTAAAATGCCCGGGCATCCGGCAATATTTTCCACACGAGCAGATTTTCTGAAACAGACCCGTGTATGGCGAAGCATCAGTGTGTTCATAGCATAAATCATACCCTATATTTTTCTTTTATTCCAGTAAAGACCTGTCTTTGGGAGCCGCATTTTCTGCAGCAGAGACAATTGCCCTCTCAACCACACACTTCTGCTTTCTTTGATGCATTACTATCTTCTGGTTTATAACCATCTTCCGTAAGGAACTCGGTTCCGTTCCTTGTCTTCAGTGAAAGCCAGCCCGACACTTCCCTTCTTAGTCCCCGGACTTTGTTCGTATTCCCATCATACAGCAAAAGATCTTCCTCCCTGTAAAACAAATGTTCTGATAAAACATCCATAGTCCGTCTCGTATCTCTACATTTTTGTTGGTTCGCCATAGTCTGAAAACGGGCGCAACAAACCTTAAAAGGCTTTCCGCTCCCGTTTCCAGCCCATAGACTCATGCGTACCAAAAAAAAAGGAGAGGCCTGTCAGACCTCTCCGCATAACTGCCATCTTATTCTTTTTCGATCTCCCGGAAGATCTCCATGAATTCTTTTCCGGTGATGGTCTCCTTTCGGATCAGATGCTCCGCGATCCCGTCCAGGGCTTCCCTGTGGTCCGTCAGCATCTGCTTTGCTTTCGCATAGCATTCCTTCAGCACCCGCATGACCTCCTGGTCCACTTCCGTGGCGGTGGCATCTCCGCACTGCAGATATACCCGACCCTGCAGGTACTGGCTCTCTTTCTCTGCCAGACCCATAAGGCCAAAGCGCTCCGACATACCGTACTGGGTGATCATGGCCCGGACAATGCCGGTGGCCCGCTCAATGTCATTGGAAGCGCCGGTGGTAATGTCGCCGAAGACCAGCTCTTCCGCTGCCCGGCCTGCCAGCAGACCTGTCACATCGTCTATCAGTTCCTGATAGGAATTCAGGTATTTCTCTTCTTCCGGCACCTGCAGCACAAATCCCAGAGCACCCATGGTTCGGGGAATGATAGTGATCTTCTGCACCGGCTCGGAATGTTTCTGCAGGGCGCTGACCAGAGCATGTCCCACTTCGTGATAGGAAACGATCTTCCGCTCCCGCTCGCTCATGATGTGACTCTTCTTTTCCTTGCCCACCAGGACCACTTCCACTGCCGCAAACAGATCCTTCTGGGATACGGTCTCCCGGCCATCCCGCACTGCCAGGATGGCAGCTTCATTGATCATGTTTGCCAGGTCGGAGCCCACAGCGCCGGAGGTTGCCAGCGCAACCGCCTCAAAGTCCACTGTCTCATCCAGCGGTACGTCCTTGGCATGTACTTTCAGGGTAGCGATCCTGCCCTGCAGATCCGGTCTGTCCACAATAACCCTGCGGTCAAAACGGCCCGGCCGCAGCAGAGCCTCGTCCAGCACCTCCGGACGGTTGGTGGCCGCCAGAATCAGCAGGCCGGAGGAGGTATCAAAACCATCCATCTCCGCCAGCAGCTGGTTCAGGGTCTGCTCCCGTTCATCATTGCCTGTATTGATCTGGCTGTCCCTGGTCTTGCCGATGGCATCGATCTCGTCAATGAAAATGATACAGGGAGCTGCCTTTTTGGCTTCCTCAAACAGATCCCGGACACGGGATGCGCCCACGCCCACGAACATTTCCACAAACTCCGATCCGGAGAGGGAGAAGAAGGGAACCTTTGCCTCTCCCGCCACTGCCTTGGCCAGCAGCGTCTTGCCGGTACCCGGCGGGCCCACCAGCAGTGCCCCCTTGGGCAGCTTGGCGCCGATCTTTGTATATTTCTCCGGAGAATGCAGGAAATCCACTACTTCCTGCAGGGATTCCTTGGCTTCCTCCTGTCCGGCTACATCCGCGAAGGACACGCCGGTCTCTTCCTGCACATATTCTCTGGCGCGGCTCTTTCCCACACTGAAAATGCCTCCTCCACCGCCCATGCGGGACAGCAGGAAGTACATAAAGCCGAAGATCAGGAAGACCGGCAGCAGGGTGCTGAGGATATTGTAGACAATAGCACCTGTGGTGCTGGCTGTCTGCTGATAATAGGAAATATCCGTATCCTCCAGCTGCTCCAGCAGGGTGGTCTCATCTCCCACTACCTGAGTGGTGTAGATCACGGGAGCTTCCTCCAGCTGGGCCCGGATCTCATCCGTGCTGCCCGGCTCGGGCGTTTCCTCTGCGGTTGCATCTGAAGCTTTTTCAGTTGTCGCTGCGGTTGCATCTGCACTCGTGTCAGAAGATTTTCCATTTTCTATGGCAGTCGCGTCTGCATTTTTCTCAGAATCGACCGCATTTCCATCTGAAACTCTTGCGGTCTCAGCCGCGGTTTCGTCTGAAGTTTTCTCATCTTCAGCGATACTTTCGTCCGAAGTTTTTACAGAGCCGGTTTTTTCATCTAAGGTCTTCCCGGCTTCGGTGTTATTTTCATCCGACGCCATGCCGGCTTTGTCTGCACTCTCATCCAGAGCCATTCCGGACTCAGCAGTATCTTTGTCTGCATTTTCTCCGGATGTCTCCGCATTTTCCGAAGCATCCGGCAGATCCTTCTTGCATATGATCTGCAGATCTCCCGAGGTATAGACCACAGAGGCCACCTCGTCATCTTTCACCATACGCAGGAATTCGTTATAGGTAATCTCCTTCTGCTCCTGGCCGGATGCATTGCTGCGGATCCACACCATCAGAATGGCGATCACCGCAAGACATATGGCCATCAGCAGAAGCATCGTTTTTTTCTTCAGGGTCTTACTCCTCCTGTCCTGCTATCCTTGCTTCCAGATAATGGCGGGACTCCGCTTTCTTGAAGGTAGCAAAATAGGCATCTGTTGCCGCTTTGGTAAACAGGGCCAGACGGTCTTCGATCTGCAGAAGCTGGGGCACCTTATAGGCCAGACCGTGCACATCCTTGGCGATCTTCTGGTGCAGACTGGTCTTCTTCATCTTGCCCATGCCCATCAGCACGGAGCTGTAGGTGCGGTCATGCAGACAGAGACTGATGTAGAGTTTCATCATATTATAAAATTCCCAGTAGAAGATCTCCTGCTCCAGCTCGCCGCCTGCTTCCAGAACGGGCAGACCCCAGTCGTCCTCTATCATTTTGATGGTCTTTGCCACTGCCTTGGGCTTCAGGCTCACATGCTTCTGGGTATTGTAAAAGGAAAGCTCCATCAGGCCACCGATGAAATGATCCGCTGCATCCGTGAAGCCTTTTCTCTTGCCATAGCGGATGTCCCAGAGCTTTTTGCGCAGCTCATTTTCCGGCGTATTGCCGTCTTCCTCAAGTCCTTTCTCCAGGATCTCTTCCCGCTCATCCTTCTGTACTTCCTTGTAATAATCCTGTACCCATGTAGTCTCAGCCGCCATTCTTTCTTCCTCCTGTTCCTGGGACCGCTGCCGCGGCCCTGCCTCTCTGCTCTATTCTCTCAGGCGGGGTTTTCTCAAATCCACCTATGTTCAGCCTTCCTTTATAAAGGGCATTCACTTCTGCAGTTTCTCCCGCTCTGTGTCAGTCCCGCCCCGGAACCGACTGATATTTTCCGCCAGAACCAGACTTTACATATAAGGAGTTTCTACTCATCGTATAGCTCCCGCTTTCTACCCTACTCTTCAGTTTCTAACAGCAATACACCCCTCTGCCATAACCGTATCCATAGCCACCGCCACAACAGCTGCAGCAAAGATTGATGGCGCAGCAGGCTGTCAGGCACTTGCCGATGTTATTGCCCTCACACTGGGTGTAACCGTATTCCCCGCCCATGTGATTGTACCAGTCCGGCGTACCGGAAAGCTGCTGATGCAGTCGCTGGAACTGCAGATTGTCCGGTTCCAGATTGACTGCCTGCTGAGCATCCTCCGAAGCGCCTACATTGTTGCCGAGACCCATATTTGCCAAAGCATGCAGGTAGTACCAGGTGCCGTTTCGGGTGGACATCTGATTCAGCACATTCATAGCCTCCCGGAACATGCGGTTGTTGATATAATTGGCCGCTGCCTGCATCTCCGCTGTTTCCGCGCTGCCTGCAGATGCAGAGCGATAGCCGCTGCTGCCATAGGCGCCGGCGCCACCGGTGCTGCCCTTTTCCCGTTCCTCTACAATCTGCTTGTAGGCCTGCTGGATCTGCTTGAATTTCTCCTCCGCCTGGGCCTTGTTGGGATTGTTGATGTTGGCATCCGGGTGATACTTGCGGCTCAGCTGCCTGTATGCCTTTTTGATCGTGTCCATATCGGCGTCCCGGGGGACACCCAAAATCTCATAGGGATTCATTCTCTGTTGTGTTATCTTTCTCCTGCGCATGCAGGCTGTTAAATTTCTGCCATACCCCAGAATACATGATATTCCTCAAAATGTCTACATTTTCCAGGATCGGCAGCCGTTCAAAGGCTCTGCAGGCCTCTCCGATCATCATAGACAGGATCCGGCCCGCATATACAGAAAAATCCTCCCGGTCTGCTGCCAGACGGAAGGGATTGTAATTTCCTGTTTTCCGGTCCTTTTCCACATCCTCACAGGCATCCATCAGATAGATGAATTTTCCCATGTAAAAGCCGATCTGCCGGAGTTCTTCACTCCAGGCATCCTCCCGGCAGACATAGATCTCTGCCATCAGGGTACCGGTCAGGCCGGCGGCCAGATCCAGATCTGCAGAACCGCTTTTTTCCACCTTGTGCAGGGCTTTGAGATATCTGCGGATGGCCTTCTCCTGTCTGGGATATTTTGCGGCAGTCTTTCGATATGCCCGGCGGATCATCCAGGCCTTTGCCAGGCTCCGCCTTCTCTTTTCATCCAGCCAGTCGTCCATGAGATTGTGATAGCTCAGCATCACATTCATGTCTGCCGCATAGGCCGTGAAGGAATTCTGCAGAAACAGCTGCTTCCTTCCCGGATGCACCGGACAGAGATGCAGGGAATCCGCTGTCTTTTCTTCATATAAGGAAGTCAGCAGAATGGCCAGAAATGTCATGTCATAGGTCAGGCAGAGCCGGGAACTCTGACCGGTTCGCTGCCCAAGGTCCCTGCAGATGCCGCAGTAAAAACCCCGGTATCTTCTGGCATCCTTGATCTTCAGTTCTTCTTCATTTACTGTGATATATCCAAACATGAAGGTCGTCTCCTACAGAAGGCAGTCCGCATTCGGTATTTTCAGGTCCTGCGTCTGAATTCTCATATTTTAGTCCTGCTCAGAAAATAATGCTGTTTTCCCAACACAAGTCCCGTCTCTCCTGCAACGGGACATGAAAAATCCGTCACATTCCGAGGATACAAAATCTGCTATTCTCAGGTCTTGCGAATGAAATCTGTCCGGCACTTGGGGCAATGGATCTGAATGGTGCCCTTGCCTCTGGGCACCCGGACTGTCTGATTGCAGTGGGGGCACTTGAAGTAGCAGTGCTCTTTGTCCCGCTTTGTATAACCGCCCCGGCTGCCGCCTCTGTGAAAGATCCGATCTTTCAGATTGAGAAAGGCTTCATTTTCTGCCTGTCTTTTGTACAGATTTCTGGACAGTGTCCGGAACCAGCTGTAGATCAGCAGGATCAGCCCGGCGCCCCAGAAGAAGAAGCTCAGACTCTGCACGATCATGGAAATAATGAGCAGGATGAGCACAATGACATTCAGAAATCTGCTCAGTTCGTCTGTGCCGTTCCGCCCCAGCATAAAATTATCCAGTTTGTCTCTCATTGTCAGCCTCCCTTTGATGTATTGCCCTCAGAATACGCATCCGGAAAATATGATCTGCAGGGTCCTCTGGGATTTCCGTTTGCATAATTCATGGAAAGCGCCTATATTGTAACATGAAACCTGTATCCCATTTCTAAACAGAAAGGAAACTTTCCATGAAAAAAGCAAGACGCGTCCTGGCCATGATCGGCGTGATCCTTCTGATCGCCATGTATGCCTCCACCATGGTCTTTGCTCTCCTGCAGCATCCCTACTCCAAAAACATGCTGATGGCTTCCATTTACTGCACTATTGCTGTGCCGGTGCTGCTGTTCGGACTGACGCTGGTCACAAAAAATCTCAGAGACAGCAGCAAGGATACGCTGCCGGACGAGGAGGAAACCTCTAAGGATAATTAAGGCATGCAAACTGCCAATATCGCGTTTCGCAAGAAGCATCAAACCCATACCAAAACTTCCTTCACGTCAGCGACCACTCGACAGAGACATTTTCTAAGGCTCTGAAAAGATGTTGCCTATCTTTTCTCCTCCGCGTCAGCGACTACTCGAAAATCGGCCCTGGGTGTGGCGGAACAGCAGGACTTTTCAATAACTTTACTGTGACGGGAGACTAAAATGTCTTTTCAGAGACATTTTCTAAGGCTCTGAAAAGATGTTTTTGGCTCCCGTCACTCAGCAACTTTAAGAAAAATTCTGCTGGGGGATGTTTTCTTATAACAAATCCTCTATCTGGTCAGGCGGCGCACCTGGTCATCATCTCCCATGATCAGCAGACGATCCTCCATCTGCAGCACATAGGTAGGATCCACGATGGGGTAGAGCCTGTCACCCCGCTTCACTGCCAGCACAGAAACATTGTATTTCTGCCGCACGGAGAGCTCGATAATGTTCTTTCCGTGCCATTTCTCCGGCATGGCGATCTCGTACACACCGATCTCATCGTCCAGCTTGAAGTAGTCAAAGACCTTGTTGGAGCTGATCTGCATGGCGATCCTTTCCGCCATATCCTTTTCCGAAAAGACCACATGATCCGCTCCGTTGCGGAGCAGCAGTTTTTTGTGTACATCTCTGGTGGCCCTGGCAACGATCTGCCTTGCGCCGTGATCCTTCAGCAGCACTGTGATCTCCAGGGCCGTCTGGAAATCGCTGCCTGCCGCTACCACGCAGACATCGAAATTGTCAATGCCCATGGACTTCACCACTTCCGGCTCCCGCATGTCCGCGATCTCGATATTGGGAATGTCATTGACGCAGAGATCCGCCCTCTCCTGGGAGATCTCTACTGCCATTACTTCACAGCCTTCTTCCTGACAGCGCACGGCCAGATGCCGTCCGAACCTGCCCAGTCCTACTACTAATATAGAATTCATATAAAACCTCCGTGCCGCTATTGTGGTGGTACACAATGTATCATGGTTGTTTTTTTGATACTGGAGATCAAAGCAGGTAAACAATGGGTGCTCTCTCCCAAGTGGGGAGTGTAGGCACTTTTTTACATGCTTTGAATCAGGCGTAGGTATCATGAAATTGTGTGCGATTAGGGAAGGGGCCCCAAAAAGTACACAATTTTCGTTGGTGGAATTGTGGGATAAGCGAGCCCGGAAATCCCAACTTTACCCCACAGTCACCTTCTCTACCGGAAATGACCTGGGGGTCTTCTTTACATGATCCGCGGCCGCCATCAGAATGGTCAGAGATCCTGCTCTGCCGATGATCATCAGAAGGATCAGAATGATCTTGGACACCATACCCACATGGGCCGTGATTCCCAGGGTCACGCCCACGGTTGCTACAGCAGAAACTGTCTCAAACAGGGTCGTCATGACCGGCAGCTGCTCCAGCCCCGACAGGATCAGAGCAGATCCGATAGCCAGGATCAGGTACAATGCGGTAACACAGGAAGCCGTCCGCACCACTTCATCCTCGATGGAGCGCCGGAAAGCCCGGACGGACTTCTCTCCCATAAATACAGTACGGATGCTCAGCAGCTGCACCGCCAGTGTGGTGGTCTTCATGCCGCCTGCCGTGGAACCTGGGGAACCGCCGATCATCATTAGAAAGATCATGACCATCTGCGCGCCGCTGGTCATGGCAGACAGATCCAGCGTGTTGAATCCGGCCGTTCTGCTGGTCGTGGACTGAAACAGACTGGCCAGGATCTTGCCGCCAACAGACAACTGCTCAAAATCGCTGCTGCCCATTTCCATCAGCCAGATGGCTGCAGCACCGCCGATCAGCAGTACCACCGACGTGACAATGACCAGCTTACTCTGCAGACGCAATTGATTGAAATGCCACTTGTGCTCCAGCAGATCCTTCCATACAAAGAAGCCCAGACCGCCTGTAACGATCAGCGCGACCAGAACCAGATTCACCAGAGGATCCTCCACCATGGTAGTGATGGACGAACCCGGCGAGAAGGTGCCGCAAAGATCAAATCCCGCATTGCAAAAGGCGGAAATGGAATGAAAAATGCCGAACCAGATGCCCCGCAGAATGCCCACCTTGGGCACAAAACGGATACTCAGTAATACAGCGCCGATGGCCTCAATCAGAAGAGTAAAACGCAGGACAAACCTGGTGGTAGCCACAATGCCTCCCATCTGCTGGGCAGAAATGGAATTCTGCATGAGGATCCGGCTGCGGATGCCGATCCGTTTCCCTGTGATCCGCATGCCGGAGATCACCAGTGTCATGAAGCCTACTCCACCGATCTGGATCAGTCCCAGGATCACCACCTGTCCGAACAGGGTCCAGCAGGTATAGGTGTCATAGCGGATCAGGCCTGTCACACAGGTAGCCGATGTGGCAGTAAAAAGGCAGTCGGAAAAGGGCACCACGCCATCGCATCGGGAAGATATTGGCAGGAACAGCAGCAATGTCCCCGCCAGGATCACGATCAGATAGCCGCTGATGATCACCTTGAGAGGGGAGCCGTGCAGGATCCATTCTCTGATTGTGTCAACTACATTTTTTCTCTCATTCATCTCTTCTCATTTACAAACTCATTATATTTCATGCCATAGCTGCTGAACTCCAGCTGGGGATCCCGGATATTGACCCGGGTGCCGGCCGGTACGGATTTCACAATGAAAGCATTGCCGCCGATGGTAGCGCCATCGCCGATCACAGTATCTCCGCCCAGGATGGAGGAGTTGGAATAGATCGTCACATTGTCTCCGATGGTGGGATGCCGCTTGGATCCCCGCAGAGCCTGTCCCTTTCTGGTGGAAAGACCGCCCAGGGTCACACCCTGATAGATCTTGACATTATCCCCGATCACCGTGGTCTCGCCAATAACGATGCCGGTACCATGGTCAATGAAGAAATATTTGCCAATGGTAGCGCCAGGATGGATATCGATACCGGTCTTGCTGTGGGCATGCTCGGTCATGATCCTGGGGATCAGGGGCACCTGAAGTGTCCAAAGCTCGTGGGCGATGCGGTAAACCGTAATGGCATAGAGGCCGGGATAGCTGAAGATGATCTCATCCATGCTGTAGGCTGCCGGGTCGCCATTGTAGGCTGCCTGCACATCCATGTAAAGCATATCTCTGATCTCGGGAAGACGGTTGAGAAACTCATTCACGATCTCATCTGCCTTGCCATTGTAGGTAGAACGCTGGCAGGAGCCGCAGGAATCCAGCTTGCCCAGAGCCTTTGCCACCTGTTTCTTCAGATGATACTGAATAAATTCAATATGCTCTCCCACAATGTACTTGATATATTCCGTACGGATCCTGGTGGGATCCAGAAAACCGGGGAAAAGCACCTCCCGGATCTTCTCCAGCACCTCGATCAGAGTCTGCTGGCTCAGGTTGTTGTCCGCATCCAGCTTGCAGGTAATATCATATTTCTGATAGCTGTCCAGGATCCGCTCCACCAGAGCTTCTGTTTTTTCTATATTATTATCGTTTGACATCGTAGTCTCCATTCTGCTTTCATACGCACCGATTTCTGTGATCTTTTGCAGAACTATCACTATTTGGGGCAGGCCCTGGGACAGCGCAGTCATATCTTACGATACAGCGATCACTTACTGATTCTCACTTACTGATAGTAGTCTCCAGAGCCTCAATGGAGGTAGTGACACCGGCCTCCACACTCATGGTCAGGTCTTCCATTTCCAGAGAGACAACATCCTTATAGCCCACCATACTGAGGACAGAGAAGAATTCCTTCCACCATTTCAGGTCATGACCGCAGCCCACAGCCACATAGTTCCAGGTTCTGTCAGCCACATCCTCCACACAATGATTGTCCAGTAGACCATCCAGTTCGGCAAGACCCTTCTCAATTCTGGCATCCTTGCCATGTACATAGTAGATTTCATCCCCCAGAGCCCGTACTGCAGCAATGGGGTCAGCACCCATGGCCATCAGATGGGAAGGATCCAGATTGATACCAAGCGTAGGACCTACTGCTGCACGAAGGCGCTTGAAAGTAGATATATTGTATACAAGTTGTCCTGGGAATTCTTCCATACAGACATTAACGTCATAGCTATCACAATGCCTGATAAATTTCTTCCACCAGGGGATCGCCACATCTTCCCACTGGTAACGATAGGACTCAATCAGATAAGGATTGTCGCAGGGAAGAGACTGCGTGGAAAGGATCCAGTTGGGAATGGTGTCACCGGGTGCCGCAGCCGGAAGGCCGGACATCATGACGATCCGCTTCACCCCAAGTTTATTGGCCAGAATGACAGTGTCATAAGCTGTCCTGGCATGCTTCTCTCCCAGTTCTCCGGGACACAGAGGATTTCCGGAACAATTGAAGGCAGAAATCTTCATATCCCTTTTGTCCAGCTCTGCCTTGAATGCAGCCAGCTTCTCCTCATCCCTGATCAGTTCTGAAGCATCCCCATGGGGTGTCGGACCCCAGCCACCCACACATATTTCCACATGATCCAGTCCATGTGCTTTCACCTTGTCCAGCATCTCCGGATAAGAGAAATCACCGTAAACACCTGTACAGATTGATAAATACATCGCATACCTCCAACCTTTTTCAATTTCTGTTTGTGTGCCCTATTGGCAGGAGACACCTCCCTGTTATATTCATTCTATCAGATATCTCTCAGCAGCGTTATTAAAAACTTTATTTTCCCCTGTTTTTCACTGAATTTACTTCGAAATTATTATTTTATGAGCAGCTTATCTCTCAAAGCCCGGCCTTAAATACGATTCCTGTTCGCCAGATCAAAGGTTTGCTTACAGTTCTTTCAAATTCCACCTCATGATGAACACACTTGCTGTTCAACAATACACCTCCTCGTTGCCCAGATGTCTTCGGGACTTCAACCCGCTAGAAACGTACGCCGCCGGGCGCACCAAACCAAAAAGAGTCCGTACTGCCTTCCGGCTGATACGAACTCTTTTTTCTCTTTATTTTGCGTAATCTGTTACGCGGCTTTCTCGAATTACATTCACCTTGATCTGACCCGGATACTCCAGCTCCTCTTCGATCTGTTTGGAAATGTCTCTGGCAAGGATGACCATCTCGGAATCACTGATCTGCTCGGGAACGACCATGATCCGGACTTCACGTCCTGCCTGTACTGCAAAGGATTTCTCAACACCCTTGTAAGAGTTGGTGATCTCTTCCAGCTGCTTCAGACGATTGGTATATGTCTGAAGTGTCTCTCTTCTGGCGCCTGGTCTTGCTGCGGAAATGGCATCTGCAGCCTGTACAATGCAGGCGATCAGTGTCTGCGGCTCTACATCGCCGTGATGAGCCTCAACTGCATTGACGATCACACCGGATTCCTTGTACTTGCGGCAAAGATCTGCACCGATCTGGATATGAGAACCTTCTACCTCGTGGTCGATGGATTTACCGATATCATGCAGCAGACCTGCTCTCTTGGCCACCCGGACATCCAGTCCGATCTCGCTTGCCAGCATACCGCTGAGCAGGGCAACCTCCAGAGAATGCTTCAATGCATTCTGACCATAGCTGGAGCGGAACTTCATGCGGCCCAGCAGACGGATCAGTTCATTGTGCAGACCATGTACGCCGGCTTCCAGAGCAACATTTTCACCCTCTTCACGGATCATGTTGTTGACTTCTTCCCTGGCCTTTTCCACAGTCTCCTCGATCCTTGCCGGATGAATCCGTCCGTCAACGATCAGTCTTTCCAGGGCGATCCTTGCCACCTCACGGCGGATGGGATCAAAGGAGGAAAGCACGACTGCTTCCGGTGTATCATCAATGATCAGATCCACACCGGTCGTGGTCTCCAGCGTACGGATATTTCGTCCTTCACGACCAATGATACGTCCCTTCATCTCATCGCTGGGCAGCTGTACCACAGAGATGGTAGTTTCGGAAACGTGATCCACAGCTGTTTTCTGGATGGCATTGACAACATACTCTTTGGCCTTGCGTCCTGCATCCTCTTTCGCTTTGCTTTCCAGCTCACGATACAGCTTTGCAACGTCGATCTTGACTTCATCCTCTACGGAGCGCAGAAGATATTCCTTTGCTTCTTCGGAGGTCAAACCGGAAAGTCTCTCCAGTTCTTTTACTTCCTGTGCATGTAATTCTTCTACTTTCTTCTGTTTCTTCTTTAACTCATTTTCTTTCGAAGCAATGTCGTTTTCGCGGCGATCCAGCGCGTCTGCCTTCCGGTCAATGTTCTCTTCCTTGGACAGCACACGTCGTTCCATCTTCTGCAGTTCATTTCTTCTTTCGCGAATTTCCTGATCCTGTTCCTTTTTGGCTTTCAGATTCTCTTCCTTCGCTTCCAGAAGTGCTTCCCTTTTCTTCGTTTCAGCTGTTTTTAACGCTGTATCTAAAATCTCTCTGGCTTGCTTTTCAGCCGTGCCCACAGTTTCTGCATCCTGACGGGTCTTCTTTTCGACTGCTTTTTTGCCAGCAACGGGGACTGCAATAAGCGCGGTTACGATCACTGCAACGACAGCAATAATAATATTTATTGCTATTGGACTCATTGCAGGAGTACCTCCTTATTCATTTTTCATAGTACAGTTGTAACAGACACAGTTTAAACCCTTTTTTTTCGTTTGTCAAATAATAACATTTTTCGTTATTATCCCTCCGCGAGCATCTGCAGGAAGGTTTCTTCATCTACGGGTTTTGAAAAATAATAACCCTGTACCGCATCACAGCCCGCTACCTTCAGGAATACCAGCTGCTCCAGGGTTTCCACACCTTCCGCCGTCACCGTCTTCCCACTCTCTTTGGCGAAGGAGATCGTGTGCTTCAGCAGACCGTCCCCGCTGTCTGTGCCGATGAAATCGATCAGGGACTTATCCAGCTTGATGCAGTCGAAGGATATGGTCTGCAGGCTGGACAGAGAAGAATAGCCGGAGCCGAAATCATCCATATGCAGAGAAAATCCTTTGTCGATCAATTCCTGCGACAGCCTCTGAATGGACTCGGAACGAATGGCCGCCGATTCTGTGATCTCGATGGGTACAGATGCCGGATTTACACCATATTCTCCGGCGATATCCATATATTTCTGTGCCAGATCCTCTTCAAACAGACTGGCGCGGGAGAGGTTAACGGAAATGGGCAGGACAGGCAGACCTGCATCCTTCCTCTGCTTTTGCAGACGGCAGACCTGACGGAACATATAGATATCCAGCTGATGGATCTTTCCTCTGGTCTCCAGGATCGGCACGAATCTGCCCGGAGCAATGATACCTCCATCCGGTTTCTGCCAGCGCACAAGCGCTTCCGCGCCTACGATCTTCTGTGTTCTGGTAGAATATTTGGGCTGATACCAGGCTACAAATGCTCCCGCATCCAGGGCCGCCTGGAAATTCCGATCCACATACTCTTCCCAGTCCATACGCTGGATCATATCCTGATCAAATTCCACATAATCCTCATGATTTTCCGCAAGGATCGTGGAAAGGGCAAACTGGGTCTTCAGGTAGATCTCCTCCACAGAAACATTTCCCTGCAGTTCTTTATAGATCGCCCATTTCAGGGAGAGGTTTTTGACCCTGCTGTGCTGCAGGACACTGTCCCGGAAAGCCCGGATATTTGCCTTGCGGATATTGACCGGATCATTTTCCGTGAAGGAAGCAAAGACGCCATCTCCAAAATAGGCAATACAGGAGGTATCGCTTTCATACTTCTGCAGCTGGTGACCGAAAACAGCGATCACATGATTTCCCATACGCCTGCTGTACTGGTGATTGATCAGGCCCAGATTCTGGATCTTTGCCACGCAAAAATCGAACTTCTTCTTCGGATAGCGTTTCAGCAGTTCTGCGCCGTGAATGTAAAAAGCCTGCTTAGTATAAAGACCGGTCATGGTATCATACTCGACTTCCACCAGATTTTTTTCCAGGGCCTGACGGCGCATGCGGCTCAGAACCTCATCATCCTCGCAGCCGACACCGATCACCACATTTTCAAAGGATGCGGCATCTCCCACTCTGACGATCTTTCTGTAATAATAGTGGATCTCGTTGTTCAGAAAAACACGATAATGCACCACATAGTGCTCAGTCTTCTTCAGACGTTCCTGCATATATGCAATAGATGTCTGTTCCTGCATCCGCTCCCGGTCCACGTCCAGGACGTACGTCCGGATGTAGTTTTCTGTGCCGGTGTCATAGGATGTGATCTGTTTGAAGACGGAATTTGCATCTATTGGCTTGCCATCATGTCGGTACAGAGCCAGGATACCATCCGTAAGACGCACCGTAAATACATCATAGTAATCTACGGTCAGGGCTTTGACCAGAGCCAGGTTCTTCAGGCCTTCCGCTGAATTTGGCAGAGTAGCTGCAAAGCTGGCATCATCATCTACTGTGCTGAAGATCATGGCATGGCATCTGCCGTGCCCGGCCAGATCCATCTCCACAGCATCTACGGTCTCTGCGATATTTCGAATGGGATCCACATAGGTATTGGGTCCCTTGCGGCCACCGGCCACAGGACAAGGACCACAGGGCGCATCCAGATTCAGCAGGCACTTATAGCATTTCTTCCCGATCTGCAGCTGGGGATAAATGCTCCTGGCTGTCTCATTTACACTGACCACATTGTATTCTTTGTCTATGATGTAACATCCCGATGATATTCTTTCCATGATATGTCCTCTGTATACTCCTGATGTTTCGCAGGTCTTTCATCGTCAGAGATCTTTCACTGGATCTTCTGCCGCCGTTGCTTTGCTTTGACAGATTCCGGATCTTCTTCTGCTATTGTGCTTTGGACTGATGCCGACCCTTCTGCTGCTGTTGTGTCTCCCTTTGCAGATTCCACTTAAAATCAGGCGCATCACAGTTTCAGAACCGCCTCCATGGTATCCACAATATAGAATTCTGTACATTTCATCATATCATGTTTATCTGCATTTTGCATAACTTCATCGCTGATTTTTGATGTTTTTTGTTGTTTTTTCACAGCCGTGGGTGGATCTCCCCGGCAAAATTTCCCTCTTCTATCTCCGTTTTCTATGCCACTTCCAACTTTTCCCGTACTTCCCTGACAATGGTTCCGATATTCTTCTCCATTTTCCATGTCATTTCAGGCTCTTCCTCAAGCGGAGATTCCAGATATGCTTCTCCATTTCCTACGCCTTTTCCGATACTTCAGCCCTTCTATCAGCAAAGATCCCTTCCGATTTCTTCATTCTCTGCGTCTCTTCTGATCTTTCCGGCTCTTCCCGGTGGAGATTTCGACCTGGTTCTCTATGTCCTATGTCGCTTCAGGCTCTTCCGCCATTACGCAGACAGAGATTCCTGATCACTTCTCCTGTTTCTGCTTCATTTCAGACTCTTCCGCCCTTACGCAGATAGAGATTCCTGCGCAGTTCTCCTGTTTGAGCGGCTGTTCAGGGT
>R14__coassemble_281_pt1 | contig 40193 bp, 31 predicted proteins | sample R14__metabat2_high_PE_030 | metagenome-assembled genome bin R14 | reverse complement strand
TGGCCGTACTGGCCATCTGTTTCGGGGCCTTTGCCGGATCGCCCGGTGCCCGGACTGTATATGCCGCTGAGAATGGGCAGCCTGTGGCAGCAGCTACGGCGGACGAAAGTATTTCCGACGATATGCCGGTTTCGGTTCTTGCTACCGCAGACGGGCCGGAGGAGATTCGGAAGGAAGTGCCAGCAGCAGAGAAACGGGTGGCGGCAGCACCTGTCATGCGGGTCATGGCAGGCAGCGGTGGCTATGCTGTCTGGGATTCTGACTATGACAGGAAGGTCACGGACTCCGCCGGAAATACAGACGCGGCCTGGTCCCTCTGTATGAATTATGACCGGGGAAGTCCCGGCACCTCCAGCGGCGGCAGCCCCGGCTATACAAAAACTGATTTCGCCGGCAGCAGCACCTATCAGTCCAACCGGACCAGCGGCGGCACGGCGGATTTTCAGAGGGTCAAACGGATCCTGTATTATAAAATGACCCATCCGGACACCAATTATGCTGTTCTGCAGAATGAATATTATTATCAGGAGAGCGGCAAGAGCTATTACAATACCACCTGGTCGGAAGACTGGCTGAATCAGCAGAAGATGGCCATCCGGGCAGCGGCCAATGACAGCAGTCTGGATGCGGAGATTGAAGACAAGATGGTCGTCACCATCTATACCTCTGCCTCCGGCTCCCTGCAGAATACCATTTCTGCCAGAATGGAAGTGATCGACATCCCTGTGACCAAGATCTGGGACAACCAGGGCGGGCTGGACCTTCCTGACTCCGTAACTATCCGGATCAGTGAGGCAAGCGGCACACTGCATTTTACCAATACTTCCCTGGAACTGACAGCAGGAGAAAACTGGACAGGTACATTTACCTCCCTTCCCAGATATACAGGCCTGAACAGCGGCTCTCCGGCAGCTGCAGTCTACAGCATTTCGGAGGACCCGGTGGAAGGCTTTGCCACTTCCATCACAGGGGATCAGACAGAAGGCTTCACCGTGACTAACAGCTCTGAGAGCGGGAAAAAAGCGGGAAGTCTGACGGTCAGCAAAAAAGTGACCGGAAATATGGGAGATAAGCAGAAGAATTTTCAGATCAGTGTGACACTGGATGGCACAGCTCTGGACAGCGCTGATTTTGCGCAGGATCCCAGCTATGATTATCGGGGCGGGACCAGGTCCATTTCTGCCAATCAGCTGGCCGGAAATACCCTGACCCTGGATCTGGAGCTGCAGGACGGGGAGAGCATTATCATCGAGCATCTGCCTTATCAGACTGCCTTCCATGTGGAGGAGGCAGACTATACAGGGGACGGTTATGATGCCGCTCTGTATGGATGGAACGGGGAGACGCCGTCTGCTGTCCGGGGACTGGACGGGACTATAGCAGCGGAGACTGCTTTGGCGACGATCCTTAACAACAGGACTGTTGTCATTGATACAGGACTTGGTTCCCGAACGGAGGAACCCCGGAACGGCGCCATGCCGGCTGCTGTCCTGATGATCCTGGCGACAGCTTTGATCCTGCGAAAATGCTACAAGCGAAAAGATGGAGAAAAAACATGCTGAAGAAGACGGGGAAAATGCAGGAGAGAGCAAAAAGAAAGCGGGATCCTGTGAGCATACTGCTGGTCCTGATCATGCTGGCGGTGGCGATCGCGGCGGGGATCCCCCTGCTGCGGGATCTGATGTTTTCCCTGCATGTGCGGCAGGAAAATGAAGGGATCCGGGCCAGGTACACAGCGGAGGAGGATGGCAGGCAGGAAGTGGATTTTGCTGCTTTGCGGAAACAGAATCCGGACATTTGTGCCTGGATCACCATTGACAATACTTCCATCGACTTTCCGGTGGTCCAGGGCTCCAACAACCTGGAGTACCTCAACAAAAATGCCTATGGGGAAGCGGCAGTCTACGGGGCGATCTTTCTGGATACCAGAAACAGCAGTGATTTTTCGGATCGTTTCTCCCTGCTTTATGGACATCATATGAGTGATGGAAATATGTTCGGAGACGTGGATCTGTTTGCAGACAGGAATTTCTTTCAGAAAAATACATCGGGGACACTCCTCACTCCCGCAGGTACTTATCCTTTGCGGACGATCGCTTATCTGCTGGTGGACCGGGAGGAGGATCACATCTTCTGCCCGGAGCAGTGGAATGAGCGGGACCTGCAGGAATTGCTTGCCTTCACAGAAAAAAGAAGTGAGCAGATCAGCAGCCTTTCCGGAGGGGAGAGCAGAATTCTGGCTCTGTCTACCTGCAGCACAGAGGGAGACCGGCTTCGCAGCGTGCTGCTGCTGGAAGTGGGAGACGCCTGACTGCGATTTGCTCCCCTGGTGCATCATAAAGAGGCCTTTACTACTCATCTATATATTCTGTCAGATGACAGAAGGGGGACCGCGGCGGCTTCCGATTTCACACATCGGTCGGAAGTTTGGCTGCGGTCCTCTTTTTAGTTGATCATAGAATCCTTTCTGCGCTTGCGGTATTCTCTGGGGGTCATATGCATGGCTTCGTAAAATTTTTTTCCGAAATAGCTGGCGGAGCCAAAACCGCAGCTCAGGGCTACATCCAGAATGGGTTCATCCGTCTGAGAAAGGGCAAAGGCGGCGTGGGTGATGCGGGTCCGGGTCAGAAACTCCACAGGCGAGCAGCTCAGATTTCTTTTGAAGCAGCGCTGGCACTCCCGGCTGCTGATGCTGGCAGCTTCGGCGATCTCCCCTATGGTGATCCCATCTGCATAGTTCTCCTGAATAAAGCGCAGCATCTGCTTGATCCTGGCATCATCGGTGCGCTTCTCTTCCCGACTGCTGCTCAGCAGTGTCTCATTTTCCTCCAGCGTGTAAAGCCAGAGTTCAGACAGCAGGCCAGGAACCCGCATCTCATAGCCTTTTGGCTTTTGCAGCAGCAGATCCCGGATGTCAGCTAACAGCCTTGTGCGGGGATCTTCTGCTGAAAAAACAAGGAGAGGCAGCTGGCTGCAGCGGAGAAAGGGCTGGATATATTTCCTGTCAATGGCAGATCCGGCTTTGCCGGAAAGAAGGATCGGATCAAAATTGAAGGTTCGGCTCTGGTCCTGCCGGAAATCGCCGGCAGACATCATACGATGAAGGACGTTGGCATTGACCAGGCCGGCCTCACCCTGACGCAGGATCCGGTCCAGCCCGCCTGCCTGATAACGGATGGTGCCCTGCTCTACCAGAAACATCTCAATCTCATTGTGCCAGTGCCAGCCGTATTCCCGGTCGGTCAGTTCATCGAATTCTGACAGCACAGCAGCTATGGGAAAATCATCCCCGAACCGGTTGGTAAAATATTCTTCTTTTTCATTTCCGAACAGCATATCTCTTGGGTACATGGTTACCTCCTGGTATATCTGCAGCTAATTACCGACTTATTGCCAATCAGTCACACGACAGGTCAATCATAGGAATGAAGTGCGGGCCTGCATATTTTTGTGGACGAAGCCTCCGGATTGTGAGAAAATCATTGGTGATGGAAATTCCTTCCCCTATCAGGACTTTTCTGCAGAGTGCTGAAGGATGAGAGCAAAATCGGAAAATGGACGCACTTTCTTTTGCAGGCAAATGTGCACTGGTTTTTCGTGCTTAGCGCCCCGCAGGAACATACCCGCCCTGGCACATGTTTACAGGGAGTGGAGCAGGGCCCATGGAAGGTGGATGCTCATGGTATGACGGGATAAGTGAGACAGGAGTCCCGGCGACCTTCGCTTTGAACGTATGCGGGTGCTTCCCTCCCATGACGTCGTGATTTTAGTATAATGAGTATGTTGAAAAACGGCAAGCTCTAAGCGTATGCAGAAGGAGCTGAGTTGGATCCTTGCGGGCGGTTGGGGAAGCGGCCAACAAAAATTTGAGTGGAGCGACGAGTTTGCTCGGCGTGGAAATTCGAATTTTTGTCAGCCTGAAGAGATAAGTAAAACAGGAAATCTATTGATTTCCGTCTTCGAACTTATGCAGAGCTGCTTTTTAAAGCGAAGCCATGCGTATGCATCATAAAATTGTGGTGGTATGTGACGTACCATGGAGGTTTCTGATGAAACGTAATATGGAAAAAGGTTTCATTGGCCTGCTATAGGATCACAATGGACTCAATTTTATTTTTAACTGCGAGCATATAGAAGGTGCATACCCCGGAAGATTACATGGAGGTTTTAAATGAAAAAGTATCAGATGATCATCCCTGCAGCGGCGTTGTCGATCAGCCTGCTGGCGGGAAATATTTATGCTGCCACTACAGGGGGCAGCAGTGCAGACAGCACGAAAACTTATTATGATCAGGATAAGGAGCATGTGGACATTACACTGGATCAGGTGCCGCGGGACAGCTTTGATGAGCAGGCTTACCGTGAGCTGGCAGAAGAAATGCGGACGCTGATGCAGGAGGAGGGGCAGGAGAAGAAACTTCTGCAGGACTATGACGCTCTGGAGGAAAGCGTCAGCCATCTGTCGACGGATTATTCTATCCTCACTTATGATCATTATCTGGACCCTTCCAATGAAGAGAGTGAGAGTGCTTATGAAAAAATGGAATCTCTGGAGACAGAGATCACAGACGACTTTTCCGCCTTGCTGCGGGATCTGCTGACTTCTGACTATGGAGATGCCATCACAGAAAAAATGGGAGAAGATACCGCGGAGCTGTACCGGGACTACAGTGAACTGACGGACCGGCAGAAGGAACTGACGGAGGAGATGCAGGAAGTTGTCCGGACCTATGACAATCAGGCGGTACAGGAGCCGGAGACCCAGGCTGCCCATGACACCTGGGTCCTGAGTCAAAAGAAGCTGTACTGTCGGCTGCTGGGCCTGGAGGCTGAGATGGCAGAGACCCTGGATGCGGACGATTACTATTCCAGCCTGTGTGAGGAAGACTACAACAGGGATTATTCCTCCAAAGATTCGGAAACCCTGGCGGAGGAAGTCAGGACTTATCTGCCCTCTCTGATGCAGTTCTATCTGACAGAAGTATGTGATACGGATGCCCTGTCGGAGGTATATGCCAGTGAGAATCTGAAGGCGGAAGAGGAAGTGGCCATGCTGCAGCCCTGCCTGGAGCAGATCTCCGGAGAACTGGCGGAAGCTTTTGATTATATGGAAAAGAACCATCTCTACGATATGAATACCAATGAAAGGAAGATGGCCGTTGGTTTCACCTCTACCCTCGAGGATTACGGCAGCGCCTATATTTTTGACTGTCCGGAGGGGTACCTTGCAGATTTCAAGACTCTGGTGCATGAATTCGGACATTATGCCCATGCCTATGGCACAGAGGAAGGGACCTTCGGCGGGGTTGCCAACATGGACGTGTGTGAGATCCATTCCCAGGGTCTGGAGCTCCTGTGCTATCCATTTTACACGGAGATCATGGGGGACGAAGAGCTTGGGGAAGGTATGCGGGCTTATGTGGTCTACAACATGTTTTACGCCATTGAGCTGGCCTTCTGTGTTGACGAATTTGAACGGACTGCCATGAAGGATCCGGACATGACGGTGAAGGAACTGGATGCCCTGGCAGACAGCCTGGGGCAGGCCTATGGTGTAGAAGAATCCTTCGGTGCGGATAACTGGTTCTATATTTCCCATATCTATGAGCAGCCGGGATATTACATTGCTTATGGTACATCGGCCCTGGCTGCGCTGGAGATTTTCCGGATCTCCCAGGAGGATTATGACAAGGCTTGTGACATCTATATGCAGCTTTCTGCATCCTCTGCCCGGATCCCCTATTGTCAAGCTTTGGAGAATGTGGGACTGGACAGCCCCTTTGAAAAGGATGGGGTGAAGAAGCTTTGCCAGGAGCTGGAGGATAACTGGCTGACAGAGAGTGCAGCAGCATGACATACAGAGTTGGCACGGTGGATTATGGCAGTTTAAGAGAAAAGCCGGGAACTATCCGTAAGTCTGGCGGCGGATTACGGCAGGCAGAGGGGCAAAGTTTGATTTTGCCGTAGAGATGGCGCGAGAATACGGCAAAACGGGAGAAAGCCCCGGGATTAGCCGTAAAGCTGACGGTGGATTACGGCAGGAAGGGACAAGTTGGCGATAGTTTTGCCGTAAGGCTGGCGTGAGAATACGGCAAAACAGGAGAAAGCCCCGGGATTAGCCGTAAAGCTGACAATCTGACAAAACAACAAAAAAGAGTAGGAGGAAAGGTCCCACCAGGGATCATCAGACATTATGAAAGTATTTAAAAATCCCACAGAAATCTCATTTGCGGAAAGTTTTCAGGATTTTCTTCAGGCAGAGACTTTTCACGCAGATGATTGTATTCTGGCAAGTGAATCCATTTATGACAGATTCCTGAAGGAAGCGGATCTGCCCTGCAGTTACATCTCATTTCGGAAATATGGCAAGGGAGAGCCGGATACAGACAGGATAGATGCCATCCGGAGAGACCTGCCAAAGGGCATCCGCCGCATGTTTGCGATCGGCGGCGGTGCAGTCATGGATACAGCAAAACTGCTTTCCCTGCAGACATCTGCAGGGACCACGGAAGCGTTGTTTGACCTGCGGCCGGAGGCGGAAAAGCCGGTGAAAATGTTTGATATCATCGCTTTGCCCACCACCTGTGGCACCGGCAGTGAGGTGACCTGCGCGGCAGCGGCGGAACTGGTCAGTCTCCGGACCAAGCGGGGCCTCAGCAATGACCTGATGTATCCGGTCAGGGCCTGCCTGATCCCGGAACTGCTTATGGGTCTGCCCTATCGGTTCTTTGCAACATCTTCCATAGATGCGTTGATCCATGCTGTGGAGTCCTATCTGTCCCCGAAAGCAACAGCGATCTCGGAACTGTATTCTGAGAAGGCACTCCGCATGATCGTGACAGGGTATCAGCATGTGGCGGAGCATGGGCCGGAGAGCTGGAAGGAGCTGGCAGGGGAGTTTATGACGGCCGCTACTATGGCAGGCCTGGCCTTCAATGCAGCCGGCTGCGCGGCAGTACATGCTTTGAGTTATCCTCTGGGCGGCAGCTATCACATTCCCCATGGGGAGGCGAATCAGCTGATGCTTTCTCCTGTATTCCGAAAATATAAGGAGAAGCAGCCCGTGGGAAAACTGAACCGTCTGGAGGAGATTCTGGGTGAGATCCTTGGGACTGCTCCGGCAAATGCCCTGGAAGCTGCTTTTGCCCTGTTTGATGAGGTACAGCCCCGGAAGCCTCTGCGGGAGTATGGCATTCAGGAAAGTGAACTGCGTGCCTTTGCTGAGGGCGTTATGGTTGGTCAGCAGCGGCTGCTTGGCAACAGCTATGTGGCCCTTACCGTGGACGAGATGACGGAGATCTATCGCAGCGTGTGGTAGGCTGCTGCTCTACAGGCATGAGTCCGGGAGCAATTACGGCAAGTCAGGAGACTGTTCGGGGATCATCCGTACGGCCGGAAGTGGATTACGGCAGGAAGAGGAGCAAGGCTTGATTCTGCCGTAAGCCTGGTAGTGGATTATGACAGACTGAGAGAATTCGGTATGAGGATAGTCGTTTTAATGGAAAATAGCTGTGGAGCGGATCCGCAGATCCATGCGGAGCATGGTCTGAGCTTTTACGTGGAGACAGAGAAGCATAAGCTGCTGGTGGACACCGGTCAGTCGGATCTGACCTGGGAGAATGCAGGCTGGCTGGGGGTGGATCTTTCCAGTGTGGATCTTGCGATTCTGAGTCATGGCCATTATGACCATTCCGGAGGCCTTCTGACTTTTGCGGCCAGATATCCGGGAGTGCCGATCTGGCTGAAGGATTCTGCCGGCGGCCCCTACTACAGCAGGAAAACCGGCAGGGAGGAGTACATTGGGATCGATCAACGGCTGCTGGCTTTGCCGCAACTGCATTTTACAGCCGGGGATTGTCAGATTGATGAGGAACTTTCCCTATATTCTGATGTGACCGGGCGCATTTTGTGGCCGGCCGGTAACAGGGTTTTGCTGAGAAAGGTTGGAGCGCATACGGAAACCTTGCCGATGGCTCAGTTCGGGGCAGGGGATTGTTGTGTTTCACAGACTGAATCCGAATGTCTTGAACAGAATATTATGGCAGATATCTGCATCAGTCGTGCGCAGAGTGGAACAGAGAAAATATACGGCAAACGTGAGCAGAGTGGAACGGAGAAAATATCCGATGGCTGCGAGCAAAGTAGTATAGGTAAAATGTCCAATGACCGTGAGCAGAATGGTACGGAAGATGTATCCGGTGATGCAGTCTATGTGCAGGATGATTTTGCCCACGAGCAGTACCTTGTGATCCGCCAGCGGCAGGACTATTATCTTTTTTCAGGCTGTGCCCATAATGGAATCATTAACATTCTGGCACGTTTTCGGGAGATCTATGGCTGTGATCCCAAAGCTGTGTTCAGCGGTTTTCATATGATGAAAAATGGTCTGTACGAGGACGAGGACATAGCAAGGGTCCGGCAGACTGCGGAGATCCTTGCCGGAAGCAGCACACATTTTTATACCGGTCACTGCACGGGCGAGGAAGCTTATGGTATCATGAAGGAGATCCTTGGGCCACAGCTGCACCACCTGCACGCGGGAGACATATTTGATATTTGAGGTGCGCTCTGTTTTACAGGCTTACGGCAGAGAACAGGAGCAGGCTGTGATTTTGCCGTAAGGTGAGGAATCAGGCAAATATATAGCAAGGTATCAGCGAATCTGTCAGCAGATTCGAAATAAAACAAAATAAATACAGAAAGGTAACAGGAGAAAAACATGAAAATCGCGGTAACTTATGACGAAGGTAACATTTTTCAGCATTTTGGCAGGACAGAAAATTTCAAGATCTATGAGGTGGAAGGTGAGCAGGTCCTTTCCACAAAAGTGGTCGCTACTAACGGCAGCGGTCATGGCGCTCTGGCAGGTATCCTTGCGGAACTGGATGTCGAGGTCCTGATCTGTGGCGGTATTGGCGGCGGTGCGCAGGCTGCGCTGGCGGAAGCAGGCATTGTGATCTGCTCCGGTGCTGAGGGAGATGCAGATGAGGCTGTGGAAGCTTATCTGAAGGGTGAATTGGAGAGCGCAGGTATAAACTGTGATCACCATCATGAGGAGGAGCATGACTGCGGCAGCGAGGAAGGCGGCTGTGGCGGCGGCTGCAGCAGCGGCGGCTGTGGTGGCGGTTGTGGCGGCTGCGGCGGCGGTCAGCAGACCAATATCGAAGGAAAAAATGTGGGCAGGACAGTGCGGGCGCATTACAGAGGTACTTTCAATGACGGATCTGTTTTTGATTCTTCCTATGACCGGGGAGAACCGCTGGAGTTCGTCTGCGGCGTAGGTATGATGATCCGGGGCTTTGATGAGGCTGTTGCAAACATGGAGATCGGTGATGAAGTGGACATCCATCTGATGCCGGAGGAAGCGTATGGCATGCCGAATCCCAATGCCATTTTCACTGTTCCCATGGTGAATGTACCGGGATCGGAGGCCCTGAGCGTAGGTGATCGGGTGGTCCTGACCAATTCCATGGGGCAGCCTATCCCTGTTGCGGTAAAGGCGAAGGATGAGGAGAATATTACCTTTGACGCCAATCATGAAATGGCCGGCAAGGAGCTGAATTTCCATATTTCTCTGGTGTCTGTGGATGGAAGTCACTGAGAAAGCAAAGCATCGCAGTGGATGTGTAAAATAATGTAGCAGAGCGTCCCGGTAGCTCAGGAGGAAAGTATGATCGACAGCTCTTTGTTGGAGGAGATGGCAGAAATGTTCACACAGCAGCATGGTGAGACGAAGATCTATTATCATGCCGGAGAGCAGGAGTTTTACTTTCTGCTGGATGATGAGGTGAATGATATCTATGATCCTGAGTTTGCGGAAGAGATCCGCAGTGCCCCGGAAGCGTATCTGCCGTTGCCGGAGATCACGGATGATTTCCGCTACGAGGCTATGTCGGAGTTCGTTTATCGTCTGCCTGTGGGAAGAGCAAGAAGGATGATGGAAGATGCCATGGATGACGTGAGTTCTTTTGAAAGGTTTGATGAGTATGTCACTGGGCTCGGTCTGGAGGACCGTTGGAATCATTTCTTTTTCGAAAGATGCGTAGAGTACATAGAAGAAGTCATGGTGTGAGAGGCCGGTGGGCGGATGAAATCAGAATAATGAGAAACCATCCGCCGGAAACGAGGCCGGCGGGCGGATGAAAGTTTGATTTGAAAAAAGTATCCGTTGCGCAAGGAAGTTTCAGGCAGATAGAAGGATCAAATCCGGAAAATATCCGTCGCCAGGAGGCAAATCCAGGCGGAAGCGAATATGCCGGTGTCTGGCAACAGAAGCAGCAATAGATGGTGTCAAATGACCTATGAAAAGGTGCATGCAAAAAACATGTTCTTCGAACTCTCCCCACCCTATATACGTTGTTGGATTTTTGAAGGAAAAACAGCCAACCCAGAGTTCTCAGAGCATAGATGTACGTTGAAAATTGCAGCAATAAGGAGAGCGGAAAAATATGGAAAACAACTATGAAGAATATATCACATTCCAGATCACTGCCAGCGATGGCAGGGAAGTAGAACTGGCGGTGGTAGATGAGTTTGATTTTGAAGATAAGCACTATGTGGTAGGCGCTCTGGTGAAGGATGACATGATCGATGAAAGCAGCAGCTTTATTTATGAGAGCGTCATGACCGGTGATGACTTCGAGGTGAAGCGGATCGAGCGGGCCTTTGATTATAACAGGATCGCGAAGGCCTATCTGGAGATGGAAGAATAACGTGAATCGTTGGAATTGTTTTAATCAGGAAAAGGACGGGAGTTTCTGAGATTTCTCAGGAACTCCCGTCCTTGTTTCGGATAGTGATGCGGGAAGCTTGCGTTAATAATGGTACAATTTCTTCCGGCTCTTCAGAAAATAGATTGTCACACCCAGGGCCAGCAGCTCAGCGATCCCAACGGAGAACCAGATGCCGTCCAGTCCAAAGAGCAGGGGCAGCAGAATGACGGCTGCCAGCTGGAACAGCAGGGTCCGCAGGAAAGAGATCAGAGCTGAAATCAATCCATTTCCCAACGCGGTGAAGAAAGAAGAGGCATAGATATTGAAGCCCATGACCAGTGCGCTGAGATTGTAAATGCGGAAGCCAAGGGTGGTCAGATCCAGCAGGTCTGCATCGTACCCGACAAAGATGGAAGCGATGGGTCTGGCAAAAACAAAGGAGATCAGGCACATGACCACGCCGAAAACAGCCACCAGCCGCAGGCTTTTGCTGTAGATATTGTGCAGTTCCCTGTGGTTGCCTGCGCCATGATTGTAGCCGGCCAGGGGAGCTGTTCCCATGGAATAGCCGATGAAAAAGGACACAAAGATAAAGCCGGCATACATGATCACCCCATAGGCGGCCACACCGTTTTCATTGGCAAAACGCAGCAGCTGGATATTGTAGACCATGCTCATGGTGGACATGGAGATGTTGGTCATCAGCTCGGAAGATCCGTTGATGCAGGCCTTGCGGAGCATGCGGAGATCCAGGGATGTACGGACGATACGCAGCCGGCTTTTGTTGGGCAGCAGAAAATAGATCAGGGGGATCAGACCGCCCATGGTCTCAGCTGTGAATGTGGCAAATGCCGCACCGTAGACACCCAGCTGCAGGACTCCTACCAGCAGAAAATCCAGAAACATGTTGGAGCAGCCGGCCGCCAGCGTGATCCCAAGCCCAAGCCGGGGCTTTTCTGCTGTTACCAGGAAAGTCTGGAAAACATTCTGCAGCATAAAACAGGGCAGGGAGCAGAGGGAGATCCGGCCATAGGGAATACAGTAGGACAGTGTGTTATCGTTTGCACCCAGGGCTACGCAGACCTGGGGCAGGAAAATATTTCCCAGAATGCAGACCAGAATGCCGGCACCTATGGTCGTAAATACGATCATGGAAAAATATTTTTTTGCCTGTTCTTCCCGGCCTTCGCCCATGGTCTTGGCGACGATAGCGCTCCCGCCGGCCCCCAGCATGAAGCCAATGGCTCCCAGGATAAAAATGAAGGGCAGGATCAGATTGACTGCGGCAAATGGCATCTTGCCCGCATAGTTGGAAATGAAGAATCCATCCACTACACCATAAATGGAGGTGAAGATCATCATAAGGATGGAAGGGATCACAAAGCGGAAGAGCCGCCGGTATGTGAAGTGATCTGAAAGTTTGATGGCATTATCTTTTTTCATAGTGATATTCTCAAATCTGTTCTGTATCTTAGTATGGCACAATGAGAGTGCGGCTTCAGCAACAGGGTCGCAGTCCGGATATTAACAGCAGGTTCTTTAAGTGCACTGCTTTTGTACTGTGTTGAAGAAGAGCAATCTCTGGCAATAGCTTAATTGTTCCATCTGCAATGAAGGTGGTCCGTATTTTGGGAGGCACAATGAGAGTGCAGCTTCTGCAACAGGATCGCAGTTCCGGGATATGGACAGCAGCCTCTGCAACAGGGTCGCAGTTCCGGATATGGACAACAGCTTCTGTAGATGCACTTCCTGCAGGCAGCGCATCTGGAATTGTAGCATTTCCGGAGAACAGCCGCAATATCGGTTTCGTGAAATCCGGATGGAGTGGACGCATTAGTGAGTTCACAATAGGATCCGGGATACGGAGAATCTGCGTGGAATTTCTGCACGTGTGACCAAATTTATGACCAAGATGCCTGTTTTAAATTGTAACTGAGAGAAAAATGAAGTATAATCTTGAGGATACAACACGGATCTGCTATACGGGAATCAGATCAGAAGGAGATTTTCAAATGTGGGAGAGCAATAACAACAGCGAAAATTTCTTATACATAGTAAATAAGGATCACGAGGTCGTGGATTTTAATGCCTCCATGAAGCAGATCTATCCTTTCCTGGAGAAGGGGCAGGTTTGCCATCGGGTCCTCATGCAGCAGGAGACTCCCTGCGATGGCTGTCCTCTGACTCTGGATCCGGGGGAGGATCTGATCACTTTCAATCATGATCTGCAAAAGTGGGTCGGCGCCAAAAGGGCCTGGATCGATTATCCGGGGGAAGGACAGTGCGGTGTGATCCTGTGCAGCCGGATCACAGATATGAGGAGGAGTATCAGAGAACGCGTGCCTGCCATGATCGGCAAGGACCTCTACATAGAGATGAATCTGACAAAGAATGCTTACCGGATCATTCTGCCGGACGATCCCATCGGGGAAAAGGAATTTTCCAGAGAAAGTCTGGAGGAGCTGATCCTGCGCACGGCGGAGCATCTGGTGCATCCGGAGGACAAGGCTGATTTTCTGGAATTCTGGGATATCGGAACCATGATCTCCCGGATCCGGCATTCGGATAATGAGATCCGCGGCGTATTCCGGGAATGCACAAAGAGCGGTATGTGGGATACCGTATACATCACTATTGTTCCGGAGAAATATTATGGACTGGACGACGTGATGGTCATGGCCATCTATACCATCATACCGGGCCGGATTTCCGAGCAGCGGGAGATCGTGGAGGATACGATGACTGCAGCCGGCAGGATCAATTACGATCTGATGACAGGGCTGCCCCTGCGCCGGTCTTTCTGGAATCTGCTGGACAACCACCCCATGAAGGAAGAATTTCTTTCCCGGGAATGCTGCATTGTAGTATCGGATATCGAGCATTTCCATGTGTTCAACAACTGGCACGGGCGGGAAGCCGGAGATGCCCTTCTGTCAGAGATCGGATCTTTTCTGAAGGAAGCAGATCAGACCCACCATACCATTTCCGGCTATATGGGCGGTGACAATTTCTGTTCCGTATTTGTATATGATCCTGACACGGTGGAATATCTTCGGTCGGGAATCACAGAAATTGTGGAGAACTTCCGGGACATTCGGGGCTTTCATCCTGTATTCGGGGCATATCGCAGCTCAAATCTGGCGGAAAAAGCTGTGGATGCCTATGATTACTGCATGATCGCTATTCGCCGCAATCCGGATCATCAGACTTCCGCTGTCTGCTGGTATGATGAAAAAATGGTCCGGGAACAGGCTGCGGAGATCCGGTTGACGTCCAGAATCAGAGATGCCATGGCAAACGGAGAGATCTGTTTTTATCTGCAGCCAAAATGTGATATGAAATCCGGCCGGGTAGTTGGAGCAGAGGCACTGGCCCGCTGGTACAGCCCGGAGCTTGGCTTTGTGTCACCCGGGGTCTTTATTCCTGTGCTGGAAAGAGATGGTTTTATCACAGAACTGGACCGTTATATCTGGGAAGGTGTTTGTCAGACGATGGCCCGTTGGAAAGCAGCCGGGCTGCCTGTACTGCCTGTGTCTGTCAATGTTTCCAGAATTGACATCTTTTCCATGGATATCGTGGATACCTTTGCCTCTCTGGCGGCTCAATATGGACTGGATCCCGCAGATCTGGAGATCGAGATCACAGAGACTGCCTATGTGGAAAATGACGCGGTGATCCGGGAAGTGCAGAGCGGTCTGAAGGCCGCCGGCTTCAGTGTACTGATCGATGACTTCGGCAGCGGATACTCCTCCCTGAATTTTCTGAAGGATGTGGATTTTGATGCCATCAAGCTGGATATCAGATTTCTGGAGTTGAATGAGGAGAATTCCAGAAAGGGATCCGATATCATTACCTCTATGCTGGAAATGTCAGAGAAACTGAACCTGACGGCCATTGCGGAAGGTGTGGAAACCGCTGAGCAGAGGGAGATGCTTTCCTACAGAGACTGCCGTCTGGCTCAGGGGTATTATTTCTATAAACCTATGCCTGTTGCGGAATTTGAAGCACTGCTGAAAGACGAAGAAAAGATCATGCCAGGCAGGCATGTGCAGGACTTCCGTCCGCATATCCGGGAGGCGGCAGAGGAACTGCAGCTGCCAGCCTTCCATGATTTCGATGAGCACCTGAGCCGGTTCCTGCAGAATCTCATGTGTGTGGGAGACCTGGTGCGGATCGTGGATGTCAGAAGCATGAGAGAGTATCGTTGCGATCCCGAGGGGCATCTGATCATGCAGCAGGGATACTGCTATGATATCTGGGGCAGGAAAGACAACTGCAGAACCTGTATTTCCCGAACGGCTGTGGATAGCCGAAAGGCTGCCGCAAAATATGAAAGCATCGGGTCGGACCGGTATTATATTGTGGCCAAACCCATTCGCATCGGCAGTGTGCTGTACGCGCTGGAGACTGCCCTGAAGATCGCGGGAGAGTGATCTTGTTTTGCACCGGGATCATCAGCTGAGAGAAAGGGCTGTGCGGAAATCGTTCATCATCTCAAGATATGAATTGTTTTCAGGGAGCGAATGACAAGGGAATATCACAAAGAAACTTCGAAGGATCAGCTTCCGAAGATACAGGTACAGGGAGAGCCGGCGAAGACTGACAGAATGTGAAAAATCATCCGATATATTTGCAGCCGGAACGGAGTATGGAAATATGAGACGACAATGGTTTATCAGAGGAGTGAAAAACGGTGTTCCCATCTGTCTGGGGTATCTGGGCGTGTCCTTTGCCTTTGGTATGATGTGCGTGACGGATGGTCTGACTGTCTGGCAGGCAACTCTGATTTCTCTGGCAAATCTGACCTCTGCGGGACAGTTTGCGGGGCTGGGTGTGATCGTGGCCGGAGGCAGCTATCTGGAAATGGCCCTGACCCAGCTGGTCATCAACCTGCGCTACATGCTCATGTCCTTTTCCCTGTCTCAGAAGATTGACAAGGAAGCGCCGTATGGCCATCGTTTTCTGGTGGCTTTCGGCATCACAGATGAGATCTTTGCGGTATCGGTGGGACAGGAGGGCAGGATCAGTCCCTGGTTCAGCCATGGCGCCACCCTGATGGGGGTACTGGGCTGGACCCTGGGCACTTTTCTGGGCGCCCTGCTGGGCAGTGTATTGCCCGGAGATATTGTCAGTGCTCTCAGTGTAGCCCTCTACGCCATGTTCCTGGCTATTGTGATCCCGCCGGCAAAGAAGAGCAGGGCCGTACTTCTGGTGGTACTGGCGGCCATGGGCCTCAGCTCCCTGTTCCGCTTCGTACCGGCGCTTTCCGGCATCTCTTCAGGTTTTGTGATCCTGATCTGTACCATTACCGTGGCAGGTCTGGCGGCTGTTTTTCTTCCCACGCCGGAGGAAAAGGAGGTAAGTACCCATGAGTCATAATATTTATATCTATATTCTGGTCATGGCTGTAGTTACCTATCTGATCCGTCTGCTGCCCATTGCCCTGATCCGCAAGGAGATCACAAACAAATACATCAGGCGTTTTCTGTACTATGTGCCGTATGCCTGTCTGGCTGCCATGACGGTGCCGGCCATTTTCTTTGCCACGGAGAGTCTGCTCTCTGCTGCTGCGGGATTTCTGGTGGCTGTCATTGCTTCCTGGAAGGAGAGAAGTCTGATCACGGTGGCAGCGCTGGCCTGTCTGGCGGTATTTGTGGTGGAGAGACTGATGGCCTTTATGTGACCAGAACTTCCCCCAATAAAGCATTCCCCCGGCTGTTCAGTGACAAGAGTCGAAAACACGGATGCTTCGCCATATTCCGGCTTACTTTGGAAACGGTTGTCCACGTGGAAAGACTGCGGTATGGTTTACTGTTTTACGGAGAGAAATGTTGTGGGAAGTTTATGAAGAAAGAAGAGCAGAAGCTCCGCAACAGGAGCTCCTGCTTACAGAAGAATACAGTCATAGCGGATGGCTTTGCCATCCAGAGAATAATCCGGCTTGCGGCCGGCGAGGAAAGGTCCCTTATGGGGCCTTTTTATAATGATCTTGTGGGGATGGGCCGTCAGGGCAGCTTCCAGCAGAGAAGCCTCCTCCCTGCAGGGCTGCTCCAGCTTGTGGATCAGCTGAAATTTCTTCTTCATCAGGGAGTTTTTCTGCTTTGCCGGAAACATGGGATCCAGAAGGACCACATCCGGCGCAGAAAGCAGCTGCATCAGAAAACTACGGCTGTCGCAGGCATGGACCTGCATGCGGCTGACGATGGGGGCCAGATCCGGATCGGCCGATGCCCGGTCCAGAGTATCCTGCAGCAGGACGGCAATGACGGGATTGCTCTCGCAAAGCTCCACAGAAAAACCGGCAGCTGCCAGCAGCAGGGCGTCTTCTCCCATGCCGGCGGTGGCATCCACTGCAGTGAGCGGATGATCTGCCTTTTTGATCCGCGCGGCTTTGACCAGCAGCTCATGGGACAGGTTGTTGTGCCTGAGTCTGGGGAGCAGGCGGCGGAAATCCCCCCGGAATTCCTGCCCGTCTCCGGTCAGGGCAAGACCCTGTTCATCCACCCGCAGGGCGATCTCCGCGGCTTTGCCTGTTTCCGCATCTGTCAGAGGACAGGAGAGCAGGTCTGCCAGCGCCTGCGCCCGGGGAAGGTATTCTTTTTGTACTGGATAGATCTGTAGCATGGATTTCAGAAAATTCAAAGAAATATAAATGTGACCGAGGTATGGGAAGCACTGCATTTTATGATATTACGCCAGACCTCGCTTTGATCCCCTATATCATAAAAAACAACCATAGCGCTCTGCGCCACCACATTTTATGATATAGACGCCTGACTTCGCTATGCAGCTCTGCATAAGTTCGAAGACGGAAATCAATAGATTTCCTGTCTCACTTATCCCACAATTCCACCAACGAAAATTGTGTACTCTATGGGGCCCCTACCCCAATCGCACACAATTTTTGTTGGTTCGCCATAGTCTGAAAACGTTCGCAGCAAACCCTGAAGGGTTTTCTGCGCCCATTTCCAGCCCATGGACTCACGCGTATCATAAAAAAATAGGCTATCCTCAATGGGGAGTAGAGGATAGCCTGATGAGTAACATGAGGAATCTTTTGGATTCCAGTTGTCATTATAATACGCGGAGGTCCGGGATGCAACAGATTTTTATCCCGAAATCTCCCAAAAACGCAGGATATTGTGGTGATCTGCTGATGGGAAACAAGATATCCCGGCCGCAGGCCTACAGGATCCTGGACAGGAAGCTCTGCAGACGCTCATTTTCCGGATGGTCAAAGACCTGCTCCGGCGTGCCGTCCTCCGCAATGGCACCCTGATCGATAAAGATGACCCGGTCAGCCACCTCCCGTGCGAAGCCCATCTCGTGGGTCACGCAGATCATGGTGATGCCGGAGCCGGCCAGTTCTTTCATGACCGCCAGCACTTCTCCGACCATTTCCGGATCCAGTGCGGAAGTGGGCTCATCAAAAAGGATCACCTCCGGTTCCATGGCCAGAGCCCGGCAGATGGCTACACGCTGCTTCTGACCGCCGGAAAGCTGGTTTGGATAGGCAGCTGCTTTCTCTGCAAGACCGACTCTATGCAGAAGCGCCATGGCAGCCTGTTCGGCCTCTGCTTTTGCTTTGCGCTTCAGCCGGATGGGGCCAACGGTCAGATTGTCCAGGATGGTCATGTGGGGAAACAGATTAAAATGCTGGAATACCATCATCATATCCTGGCGGATCCGGTTGATGTTGTTTTTGGGATTCGTCACTTCCTGGTCTTTCAGAAAGATCTTTCCACCGGTGGGAGTCTCCAGCAAATTCAGACAGCGGAGGAAAGTGGATTTGCCGCAGCCGGAAGGACCGAGGATGACCACTACCTCGCCTTTCCTGATGTCAGTGGTAATACCGTTCAGTACAGAAAGATCCCCAAAGGATTTTTTCAGATTTTCTACATGGACCATGATCTCATTTTCAACGTTCATCTCTTTTCAGCCTCCTTTCCAGTCTGGCCACCATATGTGACAGGAACACAACCATGATCAGGTAGATCAGGGCTACCGCGATCAGGGGTAGGAATGCCTCATAGGTCCTGGATCGGATAAAATCGCCGCCCCGGGTCAGGTCCATGATACCGATATAACCGGAAATGGAGGTTTCCTTTAAAAGTACGATAAATTCATTGCCAAGGGCCGGCAGGACATTTTTAAAGGCCTGGGGCAGGATGAAGTGGAAGAGGCTCTGGCTGTAGGTGAAGCCCAGACTGCGGCCTGCTTCCAGCTGTCCGGGATCCACAGAACTCAGTCCGGAGCGGACAATCTCTGCAATGTAGGCAGAGGAATTCAAACCGAAGGCAACCACTGCCACGAATACCTTGTCAATGTTTGTGCTGGCAAAGATCACATAGTAAATGATCAGCAGCTGGATCATGGTGGGGGTACCCCGGATGATGGTCAGATAGAGCTTCAGGATCCAGTTCAGGGGACGCATGCTGCCTGTAGTATCACAGGAGAAGCGCAGAATGGCGATCAGGAAGCCCAGGATAAGACCGATGATGACAGCCAGCAGGGTGATCAGCAGGGTTGTTCCCAGACCTGTTGTGATATACTGCCAGCGGTCCTCCTCCAGAAAGTTCTGCCTGAAGCCTTCGATCAGATTTGCACTTCCGGCAGCCTCGCCGTTGCGGACCACGATCACCTGACGGGCTGTGGTATAGGGATCAGAGAAATTGATGTTTTTCAGACGGTCCAGTGTGACAGTCATGCCGGCCATGCCGATATCCGCCTTGCCGGAGGAGACAGCGGTGATGATGGAATCGAACTGCATATCTTCAATGTCCAGTTCCATCCCGAGATAATCCGCGATCGCCTGGGCGATCTCCGGATCGATGCCGACAATATTTCCCTCGGAATTGTATTCATAGGGCTCAAACTCCGCATTGGTGGCCATGACCAGGGTACCGCCGGAACGGTCGACGTTTTCCGGAGATACATAGGGCTGCGTGCCTTTGGTATCATCACCGATATAGTTGCCGACGATCTGGTCCAGCGTCCCATTCTCTTTCAGAGCGGCCAGAGCTTCATTGATCCGGTTCAGCAGATCCGTGTTGTCGAGGGCGATACAGATAGCGTAATCTTCATCTGCATAGCTATCCTCCAGAATGGACAGGTCACTGTTCTTTGCCACAAAGGCTTTTGCGGGCTGCTCATCGATGATGACGCAATCCACTTTTCCCTGCTTCAGGGCCTGAATGGCATCCGCGCCTTTGGTAAATTGCTGGATATCAGCATCCTCTTCTGATGCATAGATGTCGCCTGTTGTGCCAAGCTGGACACCGATGGTCATGCCGGTCAGGTCCGCTGCGGAATAGACCGGAGACTCTCCGGCACTGCTGTTACTGCCGCAGGCTGTCAGCATACCCACCGGCGCAGCCAAGAGCAGCAGCATCAGCAGCAGGGCCGCAGGCCGGCGCTGCTTTTTCCATAGTTTCATGATTTCCCTCCTCATTTTATGACGATATGGCAGTCTGGACCGCAGCATGTGGTGATTCCCGGTATTGCGGGAGTCCTGACATGTGAATGTTCTTTTTTCCTTTCTGCCGGGAATCCACATGTCCGTTTCCTGTGATCAGTGAGACCTGCCGCCTATCAGTTTAGCATGGAAACAAAAAAAATGGAGATAAATGTGCAGAATTTCTGAAAAAGGAGAAAAATATACATGCGTTTGTATCATAAAATGTGGAGTTGTGGGCAGCGCAGCATGGAGGGCTTTATGATATAGACGGCTGACCTCGTTTTGATCCCCTATATCATACAGAGCGGAGTGAGGTCTGAGCGGGTGGTATCATCTTCGGTCACATCAGAAATATTTGTCAATTTTGCGGTGGCATGCTACAATACAGACAGTGGCTTATTGTGCACTTTGATGATGAATTCTCGTTGGGAATTGCGGAAACTGCCTGCAGGAAGCAATCCCGACTGCGTATCATAAAACGTTGTGGTACAAGGCGTACCATGGTCGTTTTTCAGTTGGAGGTGGATTCTATGTATTATATCGGCATTGATCTGGGTACTTCCCTCATAAAATGTATGTTAATGGATGAGGCCGGCAGAGTCTGTGGCCTGGTCTCCGGTCCCGTCACAACGCTGTATCCTCAGCCGGGCTGGTCGGAGCAGGAACCGGATGCCTGGTGGGAGACCACGAAGTCTCTGCTGAAGGAGCTGATCAGCGGCTATCCGGCAGAGGAGATCGCCGGTATCGGCCTCAGCGGTCAGATGCATGGTCTGGTCATTCTGGATGAGGAGGATCAGGTCATCCGGCCGGCGATCCTGTGGAATGATGCCAGGACAGGCAAAGAAGTGACCTATCTGAATGAAGTGATCGGCAGGGAAAATCTTTCCCATTATACGGCCAACATCGCATTCGCAGGTTTTACTGCGCCCAAGATCCTCTGGCTCCGCAAAAATGAACCGGAAAATTTCCGCCGGATCCGCAAGGTGCTGCTGCCAAAGGATTATCTGAGCTATCGCCTGACCGGTGTGTATGCTACGGACTATTCCGATGCTTCAGGTACTTTGCTGCTGGATGTCCAGCACCGCTGCTGGAGTCCGGTGATGCTGCAGCTCTGCAGCCTGAAAGAGGAGCAGATGCCGAAACTGTATGAAAGCTATGCTCCCATCGGTACGCTGACACCGGAGATTGCTGCGGAACTGGGCCTGACAACAGGGGTAAAGGTAGCAGCCGGCGCCAGCGCAAATGCTGCGGCAGCCATCGGTACCGGCACTGTGGGAGATGACCAGTGCAATATCAGTCTGGGGTCTTCGGGCACGCTTTTTATCTCTTCCACAGACTTCATGGTGGATAAGTTCAATGCCCTGCATTCCTTTGACCATGCGGACGGCAACTATCATCTGCTGGGTTGCATGCTCTGCGCGGAATCTGCCAGGACCTGGTGGATGGAGGATGTGCTGCAGGCTCATGGCACAGAGGGAGAGCCAAAGATCACGGAAGAGGATCTGGGAAGAAATCAGGTGTGGTTTGTCCCCTATCTGATGGGGGAACGTTCCCCTCACAATGATCCGGATGCCCGGGGTACCTTCATTGGCATGCGCATGGACAGCAGCCGCAAGGATATGAGCCAGGCTGTGCTGGAGGGCGTTGCCTTTGCCATCCGTGACAGCATGGAGATCGCCAGAAGCCTGGGCTTCAGCATTTCCCATTCCACCATCAGCGGTGACGGCGCAAGGATCGGCATCTGGCAGAAGATCCTGGCAAATGTGCTGAATGTCCGTCTGGAGCAGGTGGCAAATGAAGAGGGAGCCTGCTTTGGCGCCGCCATCCTGGCTGCGGTAGCCTGCGGTGCCTATACAGATGTGGAGAGTGCGGCAGACATATTGGTACACATTGAAAATGTGATCGAGCCGGATCCGGAGATCGTGGCCCGTTATGAAGAATGCTACTTCCGCTACCGGGAGATCTATCCGGTGCTGAAGCCTTTGTATGCAATATTATAAGATCTGATAAAAGAGAGAAACAATGATCACAGGTTTTACTTACTTATCTATCATTGCGGCGGTCGTGACTATCCTGATCGCCGCCAATTGTTTTCAGAAGAAACAGCCCACAGGCAGGACCCTGGGGATGGTCTGCGTATATTGCACGGCAGTGATCCTGTTTTATCTGTTCAGTATTCTGCTTTCTGAGAATTACCGGGCCATGTCCCTGTTTTCCAGCCTGTATTTTATCAGCGTGGACTGGATGGCGATCTGTCTGGTGCGGTTCGTGATGGCATTTGCCGATCTGCAGGAACTGACCTGGATCAGAAGACTGAAGATCGCAGCATACCTTTACGGCACTTTTGACAGTGTGGTCCTTCTGATCAATGGATTTGGTGCGGAGATCGCCCTGACCTACACCAGGAAGCATGTCAGCCTGTTGCTCTATGCCTATGTCAAATTCCCCCTTTACTGGGGGCACCTGATCTTTACCTATGCGTTGGTAGCAACTGCGCTGATCCTGCTGGTCATCGGCATGATGCGGATTCCTGCGGATTACAGACGCCAGTACGGCATTACGATCACGGGGATCCTGGCGGTGGTCGCCATCAATGCGGGCTTCCTGTTTCTGCCGACCAACCATATGCTGGCGCTGCTGGACTTTTCCCTGCTGTTCTACAGCGTGATGACCATTTTTCTGTACTGGATCTGCTTTTCTTTTCCCAGAAATGGCATGATGTCGGCTTACCAGAAGATCATTTTTCAGGGCATTTCCCAGGGAATGATCCTGTTCGATTATGCCGGCAGACTACTGCTGCACAGCCCTCTGGCGGATGAACTGCTGCCGGATATGGCCTTCCCGGAAGGGCAGAAGACGGAGAATTTTCTGGCAGAGCTCCGCAGCAGGTACGATACGACACTCCGGAATCAGGCGGATTCCTTCCGGATCTATCAGCATATGGGAAAAGCAGACGCCGCCCATGGGGATATACTGAAGACGATCTTCTGCGAATATTCCCAGCTGAAAAATAAAAAGGGAGAGGTCATCGGACAGCTTTTTGTGCTGAGCGAAGCAGAAAATACCATTGATCAGCTGACCGGCTTCCGGCGTCTGAGGCCCTACCTCAGGGAACTCAGTGCCATAGAGGATTCCCCGGGACACAGAAGAACCGTGGTCCTGTGCGACCTGAACAATCTGCAGAAGATCAATGCGGTATTCAGCAGGCGGGGCGGAGACCAGGCAGTTACCATACTGGCCGGCCTGATGCGGAAATATTTTCCGGAAAATACCATTTTCCTGCGGGGAAAAGAGGCCTACCTTATGGCTGTTGTGGAGGGAGATGCCGGTGATCAGCTTCTGCCTGTGCTGGAGAAGATCCGGGAGACGATCCGAAACAACAGAAGCTATGACTGGAAGCTGGATATGCAGTATGCCATCAGTCTTTCCACGGGGAATGCGGATGCTCTGCAGGAGGCCATTGCTGAAGTGGAGCGGAGTCTGCGCACCAAAAAGATGCTGGATGAGACCTCTGCTCATTCAGGTGTGCTGTCATCCCTGACCAGAGCTCTGCAGGAGAGCGACAGAGATACAGAGGCTCATGTGCGAAGGACTCAGATCCTGGGCAAGGCCCTGGGGGAGCGCATCGGATTGTCCGATGAGCAGCAAAGTCAGCTGTCCATGCTCTGTATCTTGCATGACATCGGAAAGATCGGCATTCCCGTGGAGATCCTGAACAAGCCCGGCAAGCTGACCAAGGGAGAATGGGAGCTGCTGCAGACTCATGCTTTCAAGGGCTATGAGATCGCCCGGAGTACAGGCGGTCTGGCAGATATTGCAGAGATGATCCTGCATCACCATGAACGGTGGGATGGCAAAGGCTATCCGGACGGGCTGCGCAAGGAGAGTATTCCTCTGCTGTCCCGTATCATCTCCGTCATAGATGCCTATGATGCCATGGTAAACAACCGCGCCTATCGCCCGGCGATCTCCGAGGAGGTTGCGCAGAATGAGCTGCGGCAGTATGCCGGCACTCAGTTTGATCCCGGTCTGGTATCAGAATTCCTGGTGCTTCTGGAAGAGCGGCCGGAGCTGCGGGGGGCAAAGAATTCCGCCGGTATCGTGGTGCCGAATATGCAGCTGCCGGATGACGAAAGATCTGCCGGCGTGGTGTATGCGGAAGGCTACAGCCGGATCACAGAGGTGAAGTTCAGTGCCTACACTGCGGACTACAAAAACCGTATCATTTCCGTCGATGAAAATTTTGAAGAACTGACCGGTTATACCCGGGAGGATGTGGAACAGAGGGAATTTTACCAGTATATGCTGATCCCCGAAGAGCAGCGGGAAGAGTATATGCAGCAGGTCATTGCTTCTATGAAGGATGGCTGCATGGTCTTTATCGAGCATGATATCCGTCAGAAAAACGGCAATATTCTGCGTGTGCTCTGTCTGGGCAGGCGGTATTTCGACTCTGCGGCAGGTGAGGAACGTATACAGATCGTGATCACGGATCCTCAGAATACCCAGGCTCTGAATGACATGGCAGAGCTGCTGCATGTACAGACAGAGAAACGTCTGGAAAGCTGGGAGAAGAAATTCCGGAGCGATCCTCTGACGGGTCTGCTGAACCATGAATCCTACCAGAGTGATATCAATGAACAGCTGCTGAAAGGGGAGAAGCGACTGCTCTTCCTCATGTTCGATATGGACAAATTCAAAGAGTACAATGATACCTATGGCCACAGGGCAGGAGATGAGTGTCTGATCTTCCTGGCCAACTCCATTGTCAGAAACCTTAGGGAGAATGACCTGGCCTGCCGCATGGGCGGCGATGAGTTTTCAGCTACCCTGTTCTTCCCAACGGAGACGGCAGATGCTGTCATGCAGGGGAGAGCGGAGAAACTGGTGGACCGGCTGAATTATCTGCTGGGTACCCAGCAGGGCAGCTGCACTCTGTCTGCCGGCGCTGTCATACAGGATGAGACCATCCACTCCTTTAACCAGCTTTATGATGCAGCCGACAAGGTACTGTACAAGGCCAAGGATAAAGGCAGAGGCAGAGTAGTCTTTTATGCGGAAGAGGGCGAAGCCTGAAGGGTTTGCTCCGCCCATTTCCAGCCCATGGACTCACGCGTATCATAAAAATTCCCTTTACATTTGGAAAAAGCTGTGGTAGAATTCCTTTTCGTGGGGCAAGTCCCCGCAGATCCTTGTTTCCCGGATAGGCCGGGAAGCCAAATGACCGAAAGGAGGAAAAGACCAGCATGAACAAGTATGAATTAGCAGTAGTTGTGAGTGCCAAACTGGAAGACGAGGCTAGAGACGCCGTTGTAGAAAAAGCAAAAGGTGTCGTTACCCGTTATGAAGGTGTCATCTCTGAGACAGAGGAGTGGGGCAAGAAGAGACTTGCTTACGAGATCCAGCATCAGAGAGAAGGCTTCTATTATTTTATTCAGTTTGAAGCACCGGCATCCGCTCCCGCAGAGATCGAAAGCCAGATGCGTATCATGGACGGCGTGTTGAGATACCTGGTTGTTCGCAAAGATGCCGAGTAAAAGTTTCAGTTGAATATTAATTAGAAGGAGGAAAACAATTATGGCATTCGAAGGTCGTGAAAGAGAAGATGCGCCCTCTAGAAGAAGAGCTCCCCGCAGAAGAAGAAAAGTTTGCGTATTCTGTGGCAAGGACAATGTGATCGATTACAAAGATGCAGCAAAGCTGAGAAGATACATCTCCGAGAGAGGTAAGATCCTTCCCAGAAGAGTGACAGGCAACTGCGCAAAGCATCAGAGAGCCGTTACATCTGCAGTAAAGCGTGCAAGACACATGGCCATTCTTCCCTATGTAGAAGACTAATAAAGAATTTCGGATCCCCGGTTCCTTCTGGAATCGGGGTTCTTTTATGATATGCAAGAGTCCATGGACTGGAAATGGGCGTAACAAACCCTTCGGGGTTTGCAGTGAACATTTTCAGACTATGGCGAACCAACAAAAATTGTGACGCCGGAAAAGCAGTTGAGGGGATCCATGGCAGAGAAGAAGACCGACTCCATAAAAAAGAAAACTATATCCGGGAAGAAGGCAGCTGCCGGCAAAGTGGGATCCTCAGCCGGAAAGAAGGCAGCCGGTGAAAACGTAAGATTTTCGGCAGGGAAGAGGAAAGCCGGTGGAAACCGGGAATCTTCAGCCGGAAGGAATACAGCTGCCGGCAAAGGGACAGCTTCTGCCAAAAAGAAAATGACAGGCAGAAACGGCGCATCCTCCGCAGGAAAAAAGTCTGTAGGCCGCCGGAAGCAGGCAGGAAAGATGCGGTTTTGCCTTGTGATCCTGGGTCTTGTCCTGGCAGCCCTGACGGCAGTTTTTGCCTACTCGGTCCGCTTTTATACCACGCATTTTTACCCGGGTGTGATCATAGACGGTGCCTCCTGCGGGAACCTGACAGCTGAGGACGCCGTACAGGCTGTGCAGCAGCATCTGCAGGATTACAGCCTGACTGTGATCGATCAGTATGGAAACCGGGAAGAGATCAATGGGAGCAGCTTCGGTATTCACTATGAGGATGATGGCAGTATCGCCGGTCTGCTGGCAGAGCAGAATCCCTGGACCTGGCTGCTTCCCCATGGACAGGACGGCGGACAGGAGTATCAGGTGAACTTTGTCTGCAATCTGGAGGGGGTGACGGAGCTGGTTGCATCTTTGCAGTGCATGCAGAACCAGACGGAGCCTGTGGATGCCGCCTACCGTGAGGATGCAGATGGCTACTGGACGGTCACTGCAGCAGAACAGGGCAACCGGCTGGATACGGACCTTGTGGCCGCAGCAGTGGCAGAGACGGTGGAAAATGGCAGGTCAGAACTGGATCTGGAGGCGGCAGGCTGCTACCTGCGGCCCACAATATATGAAGATGACGCAGAACTCCAGAGCCTGGTCAGCCATCACAATAGGGTGATGGACATGACGGCGTTTTCGGTGGAAGTCCTTTTGCCGGAAGACCATTCCCTGGTCATTGACCGCAGTGTGATGGAAAACTGGATCACAGAGCAGGAGGATGGCAGCTGCAGCTTTGATGAGGAGAAGGAGAGCCGGTGGGTCCTGGAACAGCTGGCGGCGGAGACCGGCAGCGGAGACGGCTATTATTTCAGAACGTCCGGCGGGGTATTTGTCACTGTCAGTCAGGGAGATACTTACGGCTGGGAACTTGACCGGGACCAGGCCCTGCAGCAGATCCTCGCGGCGGTCTCTGCCGGAGAGTCTGTGACCCTGACGGCGCCTTTGCGGCGGGTTGGTCCGGATGGTGCGGACCAGGGTTCGGATTACATTGAGATCAGCATCGACCAGCAATATATGTGGTGCTATGTGGACGGGGAAGTCAGGGCAGAGACTCCCATTGTATCCGGAGATCTGTCAGTGGATGGCAGAGCGACGCCCCGGAACGGCGTCTGGACCATTCAGTTCAAGGCCAGCCCCTATCACATGGTGGGACAAAAGAAGGAGGATGGTACCTATGAATATGAGGTGGATGTCAACTACTGGCTGCCTTTCAACGGAGATGTGGGGATCCACGATCTGACCAGCCGGCAGGAATTTGGCGGCACCATTTATGAAAGCGCAGGATCCCATGGCTGCATCAACACACCTCTGGAGGCTATGCAGAAGATCTACGATCTGGTCAGCGTGGGGACACCGGTGGTGGTGTATTAAAAGAAGTGGGTCGGAAAAAGACCTTGCAAAATGTTGCCTCAGAGGGTAAAGTTAGAAAGGACGTTTATCGCCCGACAGAATATTTAAAGAAGGAGGAAGCAAACGCATGGACACAGACGGTAGTAGTGGCGCGGCAAATATTCCCATACAGAATGCAGACGCAGCTTGCTTGTGTTCTGCTTTTGCGGCCTGATGAAAGCGCGGCAGGAGACCGGAAGTCTTCCAACACGGACCTGTGTGGCGCAGCTGAAAATGCGTGATCGGGCATCTGTATCCGATCCTTTGCCGGCATGAGATGCGGCAGGGGACTTTAAATGAATAGCTGTGTCCTTATTTCTGCTTGTGTATAAACACGAAGGTGTGTTCGAAATCACAAAGAATAAGGAGATAAGACAATGAACGATCCATTGGAGACACTTCGGTCCAGCATCAAGCGTCTGACCGAAGCCAAAAAGTATGCCACGCTCCGTGACATGCTTTCCACCATGAATGCCTCGGATATTGCTTCCCTGTTTGAGGAGGATATTCCGGAGAACATGGTGCCTCTCCTCTTCCGGCTGCTTCCCAAGGAGCTGGCAGCAGAGACTTTTGTAGAGATGGAATCAGAGACTCAGCAGCTGCTGATCCGGGGCTTTTCCGACAACGAGCTGAAAGAAGTCATTGATGAACTCTACGTGGATGATGCCGTAGACCTGGTAGAGGAGATGCCTGCAAATGTGGTAAAACGTATCCTGATGCAGGCAGACGCTGAAAAGCGAAAAATGATCAATACGATCCTGAAATACCCCGATGACTGCGCCGGCAGCATCATGACCACTGAGTTTGTGGAACTCCGTCCCCACATGAAGGTGGAGGAAGCCATCCTCAGCATGCGCCGCAGCGGCATTCAGAAGGAGACCATCAACAACTGCTATGTCACTTCGCCGGACAAGCATCTGATCGGCGTTGTTACCATCCGGTCCCTGATCATGGCAGAAGATGAGATCACCATGGAAGAACTCATGGATGACAATTTCATCTCTGTGACGACCCTGGAGGACCAGGAAACAGTGGCGCAGCAGTTCGCCAAGTACAATCTCCTGGCCATGCCGGTAGTGGACCGGGAAAACAGGCTGGTAGGTATCGTTACCGTCGATGACGTACTGGATGTCATCGAGGAAGAGACCACAGAGGATATCGAAAAGATGGCGGCTATCGTCCCCACGGAGAAGCCCTATCTGAAGCAGACCGTATTTGAGATCTGGAAGAGCCGTATTCCCTGGCTGCTCCTGCTGATGATCTCCGCTACATTTACCGGCATGATCATCACCAGCTTCGAGGATGCTCTGGCAAAATTTGTAGTGCTGACAGCCTATATTCCCATGCTGATGGACACCGGCGGAAATTCCGGTTCCCAGGCCTCCGTTACCATCATCCGTGGCCTGTCCCTGCATGATGTGGAATTCAGTGATCTGCTGCGTGTCATCTGGAAGGAAGTCCGGGTGGCCATCGTTGTGGGTCTGACACTGGCAGTCTGCAACTTCGCGAAACTGATGATCTTTGATCATCTGACACTGCTGGTAGCTGCCACAGTATGCCTGACACTGGCAGTGACTGTGCTCTGCGCCAAGGTGATCGGCTGTACCCTGCCGATGCTTGCCTATCGCCTGGGTTTTGACCCGGCTGTGATGGCCAGCCCCTTTATCACTACCTGCGTGGATGCCATTTCCCTGCTGGTATATTTCCAGTTTGCCACCACACTGCTGGGGATCTGATCCGACCTTCTGCAGGGCATTCGGGGAAGCCTCCGCTGCTGACGTAGCAGAGAGGGAAAACATTGTATCAGACAAGGTCTGCAGCATAGTTTCGTGCTGCGGACCTTTTATATAGAAAGGATATTACCATGGCATTTGATGGAATTACCGTGGCCTGCATCCGGAAGGAACTGGATGAGGCTCTGACAGGCGGGCATATCGTCAAGATCGCCCAGCCGGAAAAGGACGAACTGATCTTCACGATCAAAAACAATCGCTCCCAGTACCGGCTGCTGCTGTCTGCCAGCGCCTCCCTTCCCCTGGCCTATCTGACAGGGAAAAATAAAAAAAGTCCCATGACAGCGCCGAACTTCTGCATGCTCCTGCGAAAGCATATCGGCAGCGGAAAGATCCTGTCTGTGGAGCAGCCCGGTCTGGAGCGGATCCTGATCTTCCGTATCGAACACAGAAATGAGCTGGGGGATCTCTGCAGAAAAAAACTGATCGTGGAACTTATGGGCAAGCACAGCAATATTATCTTCACGGATGCAGAGGACAGGATCCTGGATGCCATCAAGCATATTTCCCTGAATGTCAGTTCTGTACGGGAGGTTCTGCCGGGCCGGGACTATTTCATTCCCAATACGCTGGAAAAGCTGGATCCTCTGACAGTGACCGAGGAAGACTTCTATGCGGTTGTCTGCAGAAAGCCCCTGCCTGTGGCAAAAGCCCTTTATACGGGACTGACCGGTTTTTCCCCGGTGGCGGCCGAGGAGATCTGCAGCCGGGCTTCCATTGATGGGGGCAAGAGTGCGGAATCCCTGGAGGAGCCGGAAAGAGTCCATCTGTATCATACCTTTGACCGCCTGCGGGAGGATCTGAAGCAGGGGAATTTTGCTCCGGTCATCTATTATGACGGAAGGGAACCGGAAGAGTATGCGGCCATAGAGCTGACTCATTATGCTTCCTCCGAAGCTGTGTCCTATACTTCCGTTTCGGAACTGCTGGAGGTCTATTATGACAGCAAAAGCGTCATTACCCGCATCCGCCAGAAATCCACAGATCTGCGGCGGGTGGTAAATACGGCCCTGGAGCGTACCGCAAAGAAAAGAAATCTGCAGCAGAAGCAGATGGCAGACACGGAAAAAAGAGAAAAATTCCGGATCTACGGGGAACTGCTCAATACCTATGGCTATTCCGCGGAGCCCGGCGCCAAAAGCATCGATGTGATCAATTACTATGACGGAAAAGAGATGAAGATCCCTCTGGATCCGCTGCTTTCCGCCACGGAAAATGCAAAAAAATATTTCAATCGCTATGCCAAGCTGAAGCGGACGGCAGAGGCGCTGGAGGTACAGATCGCAGAGACTACTGCGGAGCTGGAACATCTGCGGAGTGTGGAGACTTCCCTGCAGATCGCGCTGGAGGAGGATGATCTGACCCAGATCCGGGAAGAGCTTGCGGCCTGCGGTTATCTGAAACACAGACCGGCAGTGCAGGGAAAGAAAAAGGGAAAGAAAGCCTCGTCAAAGCCCTTGCACTACAGGACGCCGGAAGGTTTTGATATCTATGTGGGAAAAAACAATTATCAGAATGAGGAGATTTCCTTCCATCTGGCAAATGGCGGGGACTGGTGGTTCCATGCCAAGGGACGTCCCGGTTCCCATGTGATCCTGCGGACGGAGGGACGGGAGATCCCGGATCAGGTCTTTGAAGCAGCCGGCCGGCTGGCGGCCTACTATTCCAGCGGCAGACAGGCCCCCAAGGTGGAGATCGATTACACCCTGCGGAAAAATCTCCGGAAGCCAAATGGAGCCAAACCGGGTTTCGTGGTCTACTATACCAATTATTCTCTGATGGCTGAGCCGGAGCTTTCCGGTCTGGAAGAGGTCGGCGGCAGGTAAAACATCCACAGGGATCTGAGAAGTTCATACACACAGAGATGCCGAATAAATTCGTCGCTCCATTCGGATTTTTGTTGGTTCGCCATAGTCTGAAAACGTTCGCAGCAAACCCTGAAGGGCTTTCTGCGTCCATTTCCAGCCCATGGACTCACGCGTATAAAAAAACATGGTAAGTCGCGCATCACCACAATTTTATGATACAACGCCTGTTAAATCATGAATGATTATGGTATCATGGTGCAAGAGGGGCTATCCGTCCTGCACCCTGAGATGCAGTGCAGGGGAAAATGCAACAGGGATGTTTTATGAGGCATCGGGTGGAGCCATCCATTCGTAAGATCTTCAAAAGGGGAGCAGTTACAGCATGAGCATATTAGACAGATTTCAGAAAAAAGAAGCGGAAGAGCTTACTGATGAGCGTCAGCCCATCCGCCGCATACAGACCCCGGTGGAGTTGGGTCTGACGGATGAACTGGTGGCGGAGAGGATCGATGCCGGCTGGGACAACCGTTCCGTGGCGCCGCCTTCCAAGACCACCAAAGAGATCATCAAGTCCAACTGCCTGACTTATTTCAATATCCTGTTTCTGATCCTGGCTGTACTGGTAGTCTGCGTCCAGTCCTGGCGCAGTCTGACCTTCCTGCCGGTCATCATAGCCAATACGCTGATCGGTATCATCCAGGAGCTGCAGGCCAAGAAGACACTGGACAATCTGACCATGCTGAATGCCCCCAAGGCCAAGGTGGTCAGAAATAAAAAATTATATACGGTAAATACTGAGGACCTGGTCATTGATGATATCGTCCTTTTTGAGGCGGGCAATCAGATCTGTGCGGATGCTATCGTGCAGAGCGGCGAGGTACAGGTCAATGAATCTCTGCTGACCGGTGAGGCAGACGAGATCACCAAGCGGCCCGGCGACATGCTCATGTCCGGCAGCTTTGTGGTATCCGGACAATGCTTTGCCAGACTGGAAAAGGTGGGAGAGGATTCCTATATTTCCCAGCTGACCCTGCAGGCCAAGGCTTCCAAGGATGGCGAGCAGTCCGAGATGGTCCGCTCCCTGAACCGTCTGCTGGTCATCATCGGCATCCTGATCATTCCCATCGGCATTACCCTGATCGTGCAGCAGTCTGTCTTCGCCCATGCTTCCGCCCATGACAGCATCACTTCCATGGTGGCTGCCGTCATCGGTATGATCCCGGAGGGACTCTTCCTGCTGACCAGTGTGACACTGGCGGTCAGTGTCATCCGTCTGGCCTCCAAAAAGGTTCTGGTACATGATATGAAATGTATCGAGACTCTGGCCAGGGTCAATATCCTCTGTGTGGACAAGACAGGTACCATCACGGAGAATACCATGGAGGTCAATGACGTGGTATCTCTTCCGGCTTACAATGCAGACCGCATGCCGCCCCTGCATGACAGCCTCAGCGATTTCGCGGCGGCTATGAACCCTGACAATATCACCATGGAGGCTCTGCAGAAGTATTTCAATACACCTACCGGCATGACGGCCCGCAGTGTGACTTCCTTCTCCTCTGCTTACAAGTACAGCAGCGCCACTTTCCAGGATGGCTCCTATGTCCTTGGCGCCCCGGAATTTGTGCTGGGCAGCGGCTATGCAGAGCACAGAGAGGTCATAGAGAAATACAGCAGCAAGGGCTATCGTGTGCTGGTTTATGGCAAAACAAGCGTGGTTCCCACAGGCAAGGCCCTGCAGGCACCGGTCACAGCCCTGGCTCTGATCCTGCTGTCCAACCCGGTGCGCAAGGATGCGCCGGATACCTTCCGCTACTTCGAGGAGCAGGACGTACAGATCAAGGTCATCTCCGGTGACAATCCCGTGACGGTATGCGAAGTGGCGAAGCAGGCGGGCATCAGCGGCGCAGAGAAATATGTGGATGCTACCACCCTGCGGACAGATGAAGACATCCGGGAGGCAGTGGTCAAATACAATGTGTTCGGCCGGGTCACACCGGACCAGAAGCGGAAGTTTGTCCGGGCCCTGAAGGCAGCGGGCAATACCGTGGCCATGACCGGCGACGGTGTCAACGATGTGCTGGCTCTGAAGGATGCGGACTGTTCCGTAGCCATGGCTTCCGGTTCCGATGCGGCAGCCCAGGCAGCCCAGCTGGTGCTTCTGGAATCTGATTTTGCCAGAATGCCGGATGTAGTGGCAGAGGGCAGGAGAGTTGTCAACAATATGGAGCGGTCAGGCAGTCTGTTCCTGGTCAAGAATATCTTCTCCCTGCTGATGTCGGTATTCTCCATCATCTTTGCCCTGTCCTATCCGCTGGAGCCTTCTCAGATCTCACTGATCAGTATGTTTACCATCGGCTTCCCGGGCTTCTTCATGTCCCAGGTACCGAACAAGAAGCGGATCGAAGGAAAATTCATCACAAATATCCTGCTGAAGGCACTGCCGGCAGGTCTGACAGATGCCCTGATCGTAGGCGCTCTGGTAGTCTTCGGCAAAGTGTTCGATGTGGGTTCTGTAGATATTTCCACAGCCTGCACCATTCTGCTGAGTATCGTAGGATTTATGATCCTTTACCAGATCATGAAGCCCATGGACGCTTTCCGCTGGGCCATCTGGATCGCCAGCGTAGTGGCTATGCTCTTCTGCGGCGTCTTCCTGCGGAATCTGTTCGGCATCTACAGTATGTCCGTTCAGTGCATCATGCTGTTTGTGGTATTTGCCATCCTGACGGAGCCTCTGTTCCGCTACCTGACTATTATCGTGGAAAAGGCGAGACTGGTCTTCAACTGGATCAGGGACAGGATCTTCGAGATGATCCGCAAAGTGGAGGAATCCTGACGGATCCGGGTCTGTGAAAAGCTTTCTTTCCGCCTGAGCCGGCGTTTCGGCAAAGCAGCGAGGGCGGGCGAAGAATTTCAGATGTTTTGAAAAAACGCAAAAAGGAACCCTGTAGTCCAGGTAAGAGACTGCAGGGTTCCTTTTTGATGTCCGGGAGCAGGCACTGTGAAAAGTACCTGCCCGGGTGAAATAGCGGATGGATTATTTGTACATATCCGGCTTTTCAATGGTCTCGATCTTCTTGAACATGCCTGTTCCACGGGATGCGTTCAGAGCATCACCTGCAACACATGCGATGTAGCCGTCCCATGCGGAAGGACCTGTCAGAGCACCGTCTTCGATGGACTTCACCCATGCACAGAACTCGATGTCATATGCTTCGATGAAACGCTCTTTCCAGTTGGTCATGATGGGCATGGACTCTGTGGGGTTCTCATTCTCCCATGCGTCGATACGGGAACGGCGAACTACTGCGTAGGGATCCGGCAGTTTTACGGTACCGCGCTCGCAGACAACTTCGCACTGGATGTCATAGCCATAGCCGTCAGCAACCTGAACTTCTACGTCAATGAAGCAGCCCTTCTTTGTACGAAGAAGAACAACCTGGGGATTGTCATACTCTGCGGGAGAGTTTGCGGACTGACGAACCTTGATGACCTGACCGTCTTCATACTCGTCATTCAGCAGCCAGCGGCAGATGTCCAGCTCGTGGATGGCTACGTTTGTGATACCGTTCTCGGTCTTGAAACCGGGGCCCTGAGATACATTTCTGTGGCAGGCCTTGATCACCAGAGGAGCACCGATCTCGCCGGAGTCGATGATCCGCTTCATCTCAGCGTAACCTCTGTCATAGTGACGCATGAAGCCGACCTGAACCAGTCTCTTGCCGATCTCCTGCTCGCGGGCGATGATCTTCTCGCACTCAGCGCCTGTCAGAGACAGAGGCTTCTCACAGAAGCACCACTTCTCATACTTCAGAGTTTCCATGACATAGGCATGGTGTGTGGGGTCGATGGATGTGATGATAACTGCTTCTACTTCCGGATCTGCGATCATGCCATTGCAGTCATTTCCATAGGACTTGATGCCGTACTGCTCTGCAGTGGAATCTGCAGCTGCTGCAACGTAATCAGATACTGCAACAACAGTAACGCCCGGGATCGTCTCGATCAGTCTGCGGCAGTGATCTCTGCCGATTGCACCACAACCAATGATACCAGCTTTTAACATTTTCTTTCTTCCTCCTTGCTTTGAATGGATAAAATATACAAGAGTACATTGCTCCACGTTTCCTGTACAATAATAACACAAACGTGCTGAAAATAAAACAATAATTGTGCACTTTTTTAAGGCTTCGCAGTACACGCCATGTATTTTCTTGACGCAAGCCGGGCTTTGACGTATACTATGAAATGTATGCGTATGCTTATATACAAGTCAGAAGACAAAGGAGCAGAGGAACATGATCAAGAGTATGACCGGCTTCGGCCGCGCGGAATTGCATGATGCTGAAAAGAAGATTACGGTAGAGGTCAAATCCGTCAATCACAGATATCTGGATTTCAACATTCGTATGCCCAAGAAGTTCAGTCCCTTTGAAGCATCCATCCGTACCGTGATGAAGGAATATGCGCAGCGGGGCAAGGTCGATATTTTCATTGGTTATGAGGACTATACCCAGTCTCACCTTGTGCTCAAATACAACAGCGAGCTGGCCGGCCAGTATCTGGCAGGCTTCCGGAAGATGGAAGAAGAGTTCGGCATTCCCAATCCCATCACAGCGGAGACCCTGGGCAGGTGTCCGGAGGTATTTTCCATGGAGGATCAGCCTCAGGATGAGGAGGAACTGTGGAAGGATCTGGAGACCGTGATCCGTCAGGCGGCCACGCAGTTTGCAGAAGCCCGTCAGACAGAAGGACAGGCTCTGCGGGAGGACCTTCTGGAAAAGCTGGAAGGCATGAAGCAGAATGTGGCTGCTGTAGAGGAACGGGCCCCCATGATCCTGGAGGAGTACAAGGCCAGACTTCTGGAAAAGACCCGGGAGCTTCTGGAGGACGCCAAAATGGAGGAAAGCCGTATCCTGGCGGAGGTGGTGCTCTTTGCGGACAAGATCTGTACAGATGAGGAAACTGTCCGCCTGAACAGCCATATCGACAACATGGCAAATGTTCTGAAAAAAGGCGGCCCCATCGGCAGAAAGCTGGATTTCATTGCCCAGGAGATGAACCGGGAATCCAATACCATTCTCAGCAAATCCAATGATCTGCAGACCTCCGAGATCGCCATCGAACTCAAGACAGAGGTAGAAAAGATCCGGGAGCAGGTGCAGAATATCGAGTAGATCACACAGATAGCGGGGCACTGCTTCTCCGCAGAAAGGGTGAGACGATGTCCCGACTGATCAATATTGGCTTTGGAAACATGGTAAATACAGAAAAGATCATGGCTGTGGTCAGTCCGGAGGCAGCACCGATCCGCCGTCTGGTGGCGGCCGCCCGGGAGGAAGGCCGGTGCATAGATGCTACCCAGGGGAGAAAGACCAAGGCAGTGATCGTGCTGGAGGAGGGCAGACTTCTGCTGTCCGCTCTGCAGCCGGAGACGATCAGCCGGAGATTTCAGCCGGAGGATCCGGCGGTTGAACATGTGGATGAATAACACAGAAAGGCATGAAATATGGAACGAGGGATGCTGGTGGTGCTTTCCGGCTTTTCGGGCGCGGGAAAGGGCACTGTGGTAAAACAGCTTCTGCAGCGATATGACAATTATGTGCTTTCCGTCTCTGCTACGACCAGAGCGCCCAGAGCAGAAGACCGGGAAGGCGTTACTTATTATTTCAAGACAAAAGAAGAGTTTCAGCAGATGATCGCGGAGGATGCCTTCCTGGAGTGGGCTTCCTATGTGGACAATTATTACGGGACACCGAAAGCTGCTGTTGAGGCAAATCTGGCAGCAGGCAGGGACGTGATCCTGGAGATCGAATTTCAGGGGGCCCTGCAGATCCGGGAAAAACAGCCGGAAGATGTCCTGCTGCTGTTTCTGACCCCGCCCAGCCGGGCAGAACTGGAAAGACGTCTGGTGGGCAGGGGCAGTGAGACCCCGGAGAGTATTGCTGGACGTCTGAAGCAGGCCGGCGAAGAGGCCCGCTATCTGAAAGACTATGATTATCTGGTGGTCAATGATGACCTGGACCGCTGCGTACAGGAAGTGCACAGTATCATTCAGGCCCAGCACAGAAGAGCGGATCGCCAGTCAGAATTTATTGAGAAATGGAACAGAGAGCTTGTATAAAAAGAGAGGAGAACAGATATGATCCATCCATCCTATAAGGAACTGATCCAGGAGATCAATGACAGAAATGCGGAAAATACACAGGAGCCACTGGTAAAGAGCCGCTACTCTATCGTCATCGCAGCCAGCCGCCGGGCAAGACAGCTGGTGGACGGACATCACTATGATGAAGAGGATGAGGGCGTCAAGGCTCTGTCTGTGGCAGTGGATGAGCTGTATCGCGGAGATGTAAATATCGTTGCCGGTGATCAGGCTGAGGAAGCAGAAGAGAGCCCGGAGGCAGCCGAGGAGACTGTCGCTTCAGAAGTGACAGAGGATCCGGAAGAGACAGAGAGTCCGGAAGCCTGATCGGAGCAGAGGAACGTATGCAGGTTTTATTTGTTTCCTTAGGCTGTGATAAAAATCTGGTGGATTCCGAGCATATGCTGGGACAGCTTCTGGAAAGAGGCTGCACGCTGACAGACGATGAGGAGCAGGCGGAGATCATCATTATCAATACCTGCTGCTTTATCCTGGATGCCAAGGAAGAGAGCGTGGAAAATATTCTGCAGATGGCAGAATACAGAAAGAAAGGCAGCTGCAGAGCCCTGATCGTGACCGGCTGCATGGCGGAGAGATACCGGCAGGAGATCCTGGATGAGATCCCGGAGGTGGATGCGGTGCTGGGCACCAACAGCCTGGACCGGATCGGAGAAGTCCTGGACAAGGCTCTGGCCGGACAGAAGAGTGTGACCATGTCAGAGCTGAAGGGTCTTCCGGCCCTGCAGGGCAGGAGACTGGTGACTACAGGCGGTCACTATGAATATCTGAAGATCGCGGAAGGCTGTGACAAACACTGCACTTACTGCATCATTCCCCATTTGCGGGGTTCCTACCGCAGCGTACCCATGGAAGAACTGCTGCAGGAAGCAGAGACCATGGTAAAGGACGGCGTCCGGGAACTGATCCTGGTAGCCCAGGAGACTACTGTTTACGGTGTGGATCTGTATGGAGAAAAATCCCTGCATATTCTGCTGAAAAAACTCTGTCAGATCGGGGAACTTCACTGGATCCGTATCCTGTACTGCTATCCGGAGGAGATCTATCCGGAGATGGTACAGGTCATGCGGGAGGAACCGAAGATCTGTCATTACCTGGATCTGCCCATACAGCATGCAAATGATGAGATCCTGCGCCGCATGGGACGGCGGACCGGCAAACAGCAGCTGATCGATACCGTGCGGATGCTGCGGGAAGCCATGCCGGACATTGTACTGCGCACCACACTGATCTCCGGCTTCCCCGGGGAAACAAAGGCTCAGCATGAGGAACTCATGGCTTTCGTAGATGAGATGGAATTTGAACGTCTCGGTGTATTTCCCTATTCGGCAGAGGAAGGAACCCCTGCGGCTGTCATGCCGGATCAGGTGCCGGAGGAGACAAAGCAGCGTCGCAGAGATGAGATCCTGTCTTTGCAGCAGGAGATTTCCGCAGATCTTGGCCAGTCCCTGATCGGTACCGTGCAGGAGGTCCAGATCGAAGGCTTTGTGCCGGATGAAAATGCCTATGTGGGCCGCACCTGCGGGGATGCCCCCGGTGTGGACGGCTATTGCTTTGTGCAGACAGCACGGCAGCTGGAGTCCGGAGATTTTGTACAGGTGCATATCACAGGCGCGCTGGAATATGACCTGATAGGAGAGTTAGAGGATGAATTTACCGAATAAACTGACGGTGCTCCGGGTGATCCTGGTCCCGTTTTTTGTATTGTTTCTGCTGGCGCCCTTGCCCTTGCCGGCAAATGTCGGCAGGTATATCGCTCTGGTCATTTTCATTGTTGCCAGTCTGACAGACCTGCTGGATGGCAAGATCGCCAGAAAATATGGCCTGGTGACGGATTTCGGCAAATTTATGGATCCGCTGGCTGACAAGCTTCTGGTCTGCGCTGCCCTGATCTGCATGATCGATATGGGCGAGATCCCTTCCTGGATCGTGATCGTCATCATTTCCAGAGATTTCATCATCAGCGGCTTCCGCCTGGTGGCAGCCGGAAACGGCACAGTCATCGCTGCGGGATGGATGGGCAAGGTAAAGACCACCTGCCAGATGATCATGCTGATCTATCTGCTGATCGGTTTCCCGGGTATGGCTGCCTGGCTCATAGGCCAGGTACTGATCTATGCTTCCCTGATCCTGACGGTTGCTTCTCTGATCGACTATCTGGTGAAAAACAAAGAAGTCATCGGCAGTGATATCTGAAAGAGTCGGTGTAGCCGGTATCTTCTTTTTGAAAGGACAGGCGGATCAGCAGCTGTGACAGCCGCAATATAAAGAGATATGAAACAGGGACACTTGTTGACAGGTGCAGCAGCATCTGCGACAGGTGTTCTTTCTTTATGGGGCCCCTACCTCGATTGCATTCAATTTTATGATACGCAGTTGGAATTGCTCCGCTGCAGGCAGCTCCCACAATTTTTGTTGGGGGCTCCAAAGCATGTAAAAAAGTGTCCACACCTCCCCGACTCCATATTTTATGATGCATACGCATGGCTCCGCTTTAAAAAGCAGCTCTGCATAAGTTCGAAGACGGAAATCAATAGATTTCCTGTCTCACTTATC
>R14__coassemble_263_pt1 | contig 41393 bp, 28 predicted proteins | sample R14__metabat2_high_PE_030 | metagenome-assembled genome bin R14 | reverse complement strand
AAAGATGTTTTCTATCACTTCTCCTCCGCGCCTGCGGCAACCTCGAAACCGGCCCCGGGGGTGGCGGAACATCTGAGCTTTTTCGGCCTTTCCTGTGTCGGAATCAAAAAAGCCTTTTCAGAGACATTTTCTAAGGCTCTGAAAAGACTTTTTGATTCCCGGCTTCTACAATCTGCTGAAAAGCTCAGATGTGGGAAGTTTCTTCTATTTAACTAACTTATCTACTCTTCACCCTGGGCTTCCTCAGCCGCCTGCTGTTCCGCCTGGGCCTCTGCTGCTGCCTGCTGCTCCGCCTGGGCCTGGGCTTCCGCTGCTGCCTGCTGCTCTGCCTGGGCCTGGGCTTCTGCCGCAGCCTTCTCCTCTTCCGAAGCTTCCTCTTCCGGCTCCGGCGTGGGTGTTTCATCACCGGTAACGATATCCTCTCCTTCACCGATATCGCCGGCCTGCAGTCTGGCAATATACTGCTCTGCCGCGCTGGCCCGTCTGGTATCCGGATTGGTCTCGATGATCCGCTGGAAGATGGTAATGGCCTTGTCCACCTGACTGCTCAGACGATAGGAATGGGCCAGGTACAGCAGGATGTTGTAATCCGTGTTGTTGATCTCATAGGCCTTTTCCAGATTTTCTGCCGCCACAGGATAATTTCCCTGATCAAAGGCATTTTTTCCGTCTGTCCAGTATTTATTGAACATCTCGTTCTTTACCACTTCGCTCATGCTGTTGTACATGGCCTTGCCATCCACAGACAGCAGGGACTCATCCACATTTTGCAAAGCATTCCAGGCGGTGTCATAAGTCTGGTTCTGATAATAGGCATAGGCCTTGACCAGATTTTCATAGCTCTCGGCCTTTTTTCCTGCGTCATCGATCTGGGCCTGAGCGGATTCCACCGTCTCATTGGAAGTATCGATCTCAGAAGTCAGATGCTGGATCTCATTGGACTGGGTGGCAACCGTGGTGCTGTAAGCCGCTACCTTTTCATCCGCTGCCCGGCTGGCATTCAGTTTCACGGAAGGAATGGTCAGGAAGCCCACCACTAGGGCACCGATCAGGACACCCACAAGGATATTGAGCACGCCGCCGAAGGCGGGGCTTTCCCGGAAAACTGCCGGCTGGATCACCCGCTTACTGTCTGTCAGATAAACGCTCTCCATCTCCTCCGCATCCGAATAGGTCTGCTCCTGCTTTCTGCGGAAAAGGCCCTTGCGCTCCTCCAGCCAGGTAATGGTACCTGTCTGCTCATCGATCTCCCGCAGGAAACGCAGGGTCGTGGCATTTGTCTTGTCGATCCTGGCTGCCTTTCGCAGCAGACTCCGGGCAGACTCATATTCCTCCCGGTGGATCTCGATCAGAGACAGCAGATGATAGGCCTTGATCAATCTGGGATTCTGAGCCAGCGCCTTCTTCAGCTGGATCACTGCCACATCGTCATTTCCATTGCGGCAGCACTGCAGGGCAAAATTGTACTTGCGGATGGATTTATTGACATCATCCAGCCATACAGAATCCTGCTGCATCCGGTTGATATAATCCGAGGCAATATTTTCCTCCGGCTGGATATTCTTGCTGAGGACCCACTCGCTGAGGGCAGACACCACCTCGCCTACTTCATAGTAGACCAGTCCCAGAAGATTTCTGGCATCGATATTCAGTTTGTTGAACTTCAGGCTGCGGCGCAGCATGTCAATGGCGCCGGACAGGTCCCGGATCTGGGCCTTGTCCAGACCCATGTTGTAATAAACGCAGGACAACTGCAGGGCTTTTTTCTGCACGCTCAGATCACAGCCGCATACGGGGCAGATGTCGGTGTATTTCACCACGCTGCCGCATCTCATACAATTCATATGATCACTCCTTTGACTGCTTCTTGCTGCTGTCCTGCATCTCCTTCAGAATGTCGATGACATCCGTCAGATCCTTGCTGTATATGGCTTCCTCTACCTCATCTACATCCAGGCAGGGCTTGAACTTCTTTAATTCATCTTCGTAATTGATCATGGATCATTCTCCTCTTATGGACTTTCCGGGTCTGCCGGAGGCGATCTCCAATACTGCTTCCTGCGAAAAGTCTTAACTCCTTATATTTTATTCCCCTTACACGGAATCCGGCTTTCACCTGACTTCTCCGCATACAGAATTATCATACTACATGGCAGGGCTCCTATGCAAGGAAGAGATATCTTTACCCGTACTCCCCTGCATATGCGACTCACCTTGAAAACGGCCTCGGGTCGGCGGAGCATCTGTTTGTCAGATGCACTTTCCCGTGACGGAACTCTGAAAATGTCTTTCGGAGTGACTTCTTTCGGAGGGAGGAAAGATGTTTTCAGAGTCCCGTCACAGAGCACCTCATCAAAACAGATGCAGGGGTTTTCTTCTTATTTCACCAGCCTCCGCAAAATCGGCGCTGCCTTCCCCGCCAGATAAAGAGATCCCACACAGCAGAGCAATCCCTCCCCTTTTTCTTTCAGGGCCAGGGCGCAGGCCGCTTCCGTATCCGGCAGAGCAACCACGTTCTTTATGCCATTCTCCCGGAAGAGCCCGGCCAGATGGTCTGCGGATGCCCCTCTGGAATCGCCGAATTCTGTAACGATCACTTTTCCCGGCGCCAGTTCTTCTGACAACTCCTGCACCATCTCCCGGTAACGTTTATCCGCTACAGCGCTGAAAAGCAGAGTCAGAGGCAGCGTTTTTCCCTGCCTGGATCTGTTGCAGCACTGGCTGCAGTTTTCCTTGTTCCCGTCTGCTCCGGTCTGTTCCGTCTTTCTTAACTCCTGCACACTCTCTATGAATTTTGCGATGCCATCCTCATTATGAGCACCATCCACATAAACCCCCTCTGCCAGACGTTCCATGCGGCAGGGCCAGTGGGCGTGGGCAATGCCGGCCAGGCAGGTCTCATCAGAGATCCCGTGTTCCGGCTGCAAAAGCTTCATGGCTGTCAGGGCCAACGCTGCATTCTGCAGCTGATAAGACGCAGAAAATGTGATGGTCTCCCGAAGTGTCTCCTGAAGATTCTCCAGAGACTCCCGCAGGTCTTTATCCTTTTTCTCTTCCGCTTCCATGCAGTTGACATTGTTCTGCCGGTGAAGATCCACGAGATCTCCCAGCATAGCAGCAACAAAGTCCGCACCTTCGCCTGTCCCACTGCTTGTCCCGGCACTTCTCCATTCTTTCTGCTGCATCGTTACGTCCGGCTGCCCTGCTGCCAGATCCCCTCCTTTTTTTACGCTGCAATCTGTCTCTTCGGAATGAGGACAGGTCCCTCTCTCCCGGCAGCAATCCGCAGTTGTTCCATCGGGGAGCAGGAGATCAGCAGCCAGTATATCTCCACTGCAGCGAATGCCCACAGCAGGACAGGTCAGCGCCCGGGCGCGGTTTCGGATCACTGCTGAAGCTTCCGGAACCGTATTATCATAGATCACCGGAATGCCAGCCTTCAGAATGCCCGCCTTCTCACCGGCGATCTCCGGAATGGTCTCTCCCAGGTATTCTGTATGATCCCGGCTGATAGATGTAATGATGCAGGCCAAAGGCGATTCGATCACATTTGTGGCATCCAGCCTGCCCCCCAGACCGGTCTCCAGAATAATATAATCCACCTTCGCTTCCGCAAACAGCACCATACCCATGAGGAAAAGGGTCTCAAAATAGGTGGGATGGACGTCCCCCTTTGCCATACAAAGCTTCGCCGCTTCCATGACCTTGTCAAAGGCTGCGGCAAAAGCTGCATCACTGACATCCTGCCCGGCAATGGAGAAACGCTCATTGATCCGCTCCAGATGAGGGGAAGTAAAAAGGCCGCAGCGGTAACCTCCTTCTGTCAGCATGGAAGTCAGAAAGGCACAGGTACTCCCTTTGCCATTGGTCCCTGCCACATGGAGAATCCGCTGCCCCCGTTCCGGATGCCCCAGAGCTGCCAGCAGTCGCCGGGTATGATCCAGATCTGTTTTCTTCGTAAATTTGGGAATCTCGTTGATATATTTGACTGCTTCCCGATATGTCATACTTCTGCTCTCCCTCATGTTATAATCTTTTCAGTCGAACAATTTATTCTTGTAAGCTCATTTCCTGTATGTTCATCTTTTCTCTTCGCCTCACGAAAAAGTGTCCGGATCCTTTCGGGGATCCGAACACCTTCTGCTTACGATGACAAGGTTTTGATTCCTCATCAGATCATGGGAACCACATGGCTGTCGATCTCCGCCTGCAGCTGAGCGATCAGCGCCTGTACCTCTTCCTTGATATTTGCCAGATCCACCAGTTTGGACACCTTCTTGTCTCTGGTGGTCAGCTCTACCTGGCCATTTGCGATATTCTTGGGACCCACAGATACCCGGACCGGTACGCCCAGAAGATCCGCATCCGCAAACATGACGCCTGCTCTGGCCTTTCTGTCATCATAGATCACTTCCACACCTGCTTCCTGCAGCTGGGCATAGATGCTGTCTGCTGCGCTCCTGCATTCTTCCTTGTCGATACGCATGCAGATCAGATGTACCTGCCAGGGAGCGATGGAAATGGGCCAGATGGGGCCGTAGTCATCGTGGCTTGCCTCACATACGGACGCAGCCAGACGTCCCACGCCGATGCCATAGCAGCCCATGATGGGTGTCTTGACGCTGCCATCCTCATCTGTATAGGTCATGCCCATGGATTTGGAATACTTGGTACCCAGCTGGAAGATATTGCCCACCTCGATACCTCTGCTGATGCGGATGGTCTTTTTGCCGCAGCAGGGGCAGATGTCGCCGGTGCGGATCTTGGCTACATCCACATATTCCACTTCACCGATATCCCGGGCAATGTTCAGACCTACATAGTGATAGTTCTCCTCATTTGCGCCGCAGCAGAGATTTTCAATGCCTTCCAGAGACTTATCATAGATGATCTGGCATTTTGCATTCTGCTGATAAGGGCCGCAGAAACCTGCCACCAGACCGCACTCTGCTGTCACTTCCGCGGGATGTACCTTCTCTCCCAGGTAGTTGGTCAGCTTGGTCTCATTGACCTCGTAATCTCCCCGCAGGAATACAACCACATAGGCGTCATCCATGTTTTTCTGATACATGACAGCCTTGCAGGACTCTTCCACTCTGCTGTTCAGGAAAGTGCAGACCTCTTCGATGGTCTTGCAATGGGGTGTCAGCACCTTCTGCAGCTCTGCTGCCGGTGCGCAGCCTGTATTGTCCACGGTGGTTTCCGCAGCTTCCATGTTGGCGCTGTAGCCGCAGTCCTGACAGAGAACGATGGAATCTTCGCCGGCGTCCACCAGGAGCATGTACTCGTGGGAAACGCTGCCACCGATCATGCCGGAATCAGACTTGACGGAAATGACATCCGGAATACCAGCCCGGGCAAAGATCCTGTCATAGGCATTTGCCATGCGGTCGTAATATTTCTCCAGATCCTCCTGAGAGGTATGGAAGGAATAGGCATCCTTCATGGTGAATTCACGGACACGGATCAGACCGGCTCTGGGTCTGGCCTCATCACGGAACTTGGTCTGGATCTGATAGATGGCGAAGGGGTACTTGGCATAGGTCTGGCCGTACTCCCGGACCAGCTGTACCGCTGCTTCCTCATGAGTCATGCCCAGGACCATGCTGGCATCGCTTCTGTCACGGAAGCGGAGCAGCTCATCGCCAACGCTCTCAAAACGTCCGGACTCCTCCCAGAGGGAACCGGGCAGCACGACCGGAAACAGGACTTCCTGACAGTCTGCTGCATCCATCTCCTGACGGATGATATTTTCGATCTTTGCCGTGATCCGCTTCATAGGCGGAAACAGGGAATAGATACCATTTGCCACATACTTGATATAACCGCCACGGACAGACAGGGCATGACTTTCAATGACTGCGTCTGCGGGTCTTTCTTTAAAACGATCTCCAACCAGATTTTTCAGTTTCATGAGAATCTCCTTTCGAAATCAACGTAATCTTCATTCTAATTGATTCCTGGGAAAACTGTCAAGGGAAAGGGACCACGCCGAACAGAAATGTCGCAGAACAATTATAACAAATCAAAAGCTTATCCTGATTCCTGTTCCTAAAATACCAAAATTCATCCGGATAGCAGATATTGCAAAAAAAACCCCGGACCGAAACGGCCCGGGGGTCCTGAAAAATTCTTCAGATAAATTCAGATGTTCTCTGCAGATTATGCCTCGATCTCGCTCATCTTTACGGGACGGCCTTCTGCCAGGGACTTGATTGCTGCATATGCGATTCTTACAGGCTGCAGACCATCATTGCCGCATACCGGAACGGGAGTATCGTTCAGAACTGCATCACAGAACTCTTTCTCTTCCTGGATGAATGCGTCATTGTATCTCTCAAGGAAGAACCATGTGGGCAGAGCGGACTTTACAGACTCGCCTGTGCTGATGAATGCTGTATTGTTGCATACGTTGTTGTCCTGTACGCAGCCCTTTTCGCAATGTACTTCTACTCTCTGGTCATAGCCATAGGGAGCTGTACGGCAGTTGTCGATCACGCCGATGGCGCCATTTTCGAACTTCAGGGTAACGATGGAGGTATCTACGTCATTGTACTCAGCATAGCCGGGATCTGTCAGAACAGTACCCATTGCATAAACTTCTGTAACCTCGCTGCCGGACAGGTAACGAACCATATCGAAATCATGAATGGCCATATCCATGTAGATACCACCGGATACTGCAACATATGCCATGGGCGGTCCTTCGGGGTCACGGGAAGTAACCTTTACAACATATCTCTTGCCAAGCTCACCGGAAGCTGCTGTATCTGCAACAGCCTTGTGGTTCTTGTCGAAACGACGAACGAATCCAACCTGCAGCTTAACGCCTGCTGCTTCAGCAGCTGCGATCGCTTCTTTGATTCTGGGGATGTTTGTGTCGATGGGCTTCTCACAGAAGATATGCTTGCCTGCCTTTGCAGCCTTGATCAGGAAATCAGCATGTGTATCTGTAGAGGATGTGATGAATACTGCATCGATATCGGGATCTGCAAATACTTCATCCGGATTCTTTGTGGTCTTTGCGATACCAACGCTTGCTGCCCACTCTTCCATTGCCTCATTCATGAAAGGATCAGCTGCAACAACAACTTCTGCATTCGGTACGGAATTCTGAAGGTTTGTGCCGTGAAGCTTACCGATTCTGCCTGCGCCCAATAAACCAATTCTTAATTTCTTAGCCATTTTTTCCTCCTTAAGATTCAGCTCAAAGCTTTCTTTATAGCATAAATCATACATCAATTCGTGCAATATCGCAATGTCGCATGTTTGGTTTTTTGTATATTTTTGCCAATAAAAAGCGAATGTTTCTCCAAAAATGAAACAACTCTCTTGCTTTATTTTCAGAAAGCAAAAAAGGCAAACAGCGAAAGATTTCTCCACTGCCTGCCTTATGCTTCTGATCCTGTCAGTCCTCGGCCAATCCTCTCAGAAATATTCTATACCATCCAAGAGACTTGCTGAAGATTGGTTTTGCATGTCCGGTATACTTCTCTCATGAGGTTGAAAACGCTATCCGCCTTTACAGCTACAGTTCCGGATACAAATCCTTTTCAGATCACTCGCCCATGACCTGGAAGACGATATCCCGCACCCGGTTTCTGGTATCACACTCCACCAGGGTCAGGTTCTGCCAGGGACCGATGGTGATCCGGCCATTCACAAAGGGAATGGTGATAAAGGGAGACAACAGTGCCGCTTTGATATGTGAGGAACCATTGTCATCATGCCAGGTATTGTGATGCTCATAATGGATCACTTTTCCGGTCTCATCCGTATAGGGAGAAAAGACATCCATGGCTGCCTTCAGATCGTGGTAGACCATGCCGGGCTCAAATTCCAGGGTCGTCAGGCCTGCCACACCGCCGGTGGTAAAGCCGGTGATGATGCCGTTCTGCAGACCGGAAGCCCCAACAGCATGCTGGAAATCCTGGGTCACATCGATCATGCCCATGTGGGCTTTTGTATGGTAGGTTTTTGTTTCTGTGTATACACCCATTTCTTTACCTCATTCTTTCACTTCCGTGGCTTCCTTTTCTCAGGCTTTCCGGGTCACTTCTCTTCGTAACATATCAGCCAATACCACAATCCCTTTCGCTTCCTGTCTTTCAGCAGTCTGAAGAAAAGCTCTGATGCGGGAAGTTTTTATTACTTTAACTGTCCCAGACGTTCTTCGACCTGGGCCATCATCTGCTCATAATTGGCCAGCTTATCCTTCTCCTCCTGTACCTTGGCAGCCGGTGCCTTGGCAAGGAATCTCTCATTGCCCAGCATGCCGTGAGAGCGGGCGATCTCCTTCTGCAGTCTGGTCTTCTCCTTCTCCAGACGGGCGATCTCCTTCTCGATGTCCACCAGCTCAGCCAGGGGGATATAAATATCCGCGCCGGGGATCATGGCGGAAACCGCATCCTCTGCTATGCCTGCCTTGTCGGCCTGGATATGCACCTCGCTTGCCTTTGCCAGAGTGGCAAAAAAGGTGCGGCCCTTCTCAAAGCTGCTGCGGATCTCCTCAGAAGAGGAAACCACATATACAGTGGCCTTCTTGCTGGGGGGCACATTCAGCTCTGTGCGGGCGCCGCGGATGCCCCGGACAGCCTGCTGCATCAGTTCCACTGCATCTGCCTCAGCGGCAAACTCCCTTGCTTCAGAGAACTCCGGCCAGGAAGCGATCATGATGGATTCCTCTTCCGGATTCAGGGTACAGTAGATCTCTTCTGTAATGAAAGGCATATAGGGGTGCAGCAGCTTCAAAGCATCGGACAGTACTGTCTTCAAAGTCCACAGCGCAGCCGCCTTGGTGGTATCCTCATCATTCCACAGACGGGGCTTCACCATCTCAATATACCAGTCACAGAAATCCTCCCAGATGAAGTCATAGATCTTCTGCACGGCAACGCCCAGTTCGAATTTCTCCATATTGTAAGTGACATCCTTTGCCAGACGGTTCATTCTGGTCAGGATCCACTTGTCTGCCAGCTGCAGCTGCTCCGGCATTTCCGCCGGCACCTCTGCCGCATCCAGATTCATCAGGATGAAACGGGATGCATTCCATACTTTATTTGCAAAATTTCTGCTGGACTCTACCCGCTCCCAGTAGAAACGCATGTCATTGCCGGGGGCATTGCCGGTCATCAGGGTCAGACGCAGGGCATCCGCGCCGTACTGGTCAATGACCTCCAGGGGATCGATACCATTGCCCAGAGACTTGCTCATCTTACGGCCCTGGGAATCCCGGACCAGACCATGGATCAGCACATGCTTGAAGGGAGATTTTCCCGTCTGCTCCATGGCAGAAAATACCATACGGATGACCCAGAAGAAAATGATGTCATAACCGGTCACCAGTACATTGGTGGGATAGAAATACTCCAGCTCCGGCGTCTTCTTCGGCCAGCCAAGGGTAGAGAAGGGCCACAGGGCAGAGGAGAACCAGGTATCCAGAGTATCCTCATCCTGCTTCAGGTTTGTGCTGCCGCACTTGCAGCATTTCTCCGGCGCACCGCCTCTGTTTACTGTGATGCCGCCGCAGTCCTGGCAATACCAGGCCGGGATCCGGTGACCCCACCACAGCTGTCTGGAAATGCACCAGTCCTGAATGTTGTTCAGCCAGTGCAGATAGATCTTGTCAAAACGCTCCGGTACAAAGTTCAGATCCTCTGTCTTCAGCACGTCAATGGCAGCAGAGGCCATATCCTTCATCTTTACAAACCACTGGGGCTTGATCATGGGCTCAACCGTGGTATGGCAGCGGTCATGGGTACCTACCGCATGGGAATGGGGCACTACCTTGACCAGCAGTCCCAGAGCATCCAGATCCTCTACCATCTGCTTTCTGGCCGCATAGCGGTCCATGCCGGCATATTTGCCGCCCAGAGCATTGATGGTAGCGTCATCATTCATGATATTGATCTCTTCCAGACCGTGACGCTTGCCTACCTCAAAGTCATTGGGGTCGTGGGCCGGTGTGATCTTTACGCAGCCGGTACCAAACTCCTTGTCCACATATTCATCTGCAATGACCGGGATCTGACGGTCTGTCAGAGGCAGCTGCAGCATCTTGCCGATCAGGTCCTGATAACGCTCATCCTCCGGATTTACAGCAACTGCGGTATCGCCCAGCAGAGTCTCCGGACGGGTAGTGGCGATCTCCACAAAACGGCCTTCCTCCCCTACGATGGGATAATTGATATGCCAGAAGAATCCATCCTGATCCTCATGCTCCACCTCTGCGTCCGACAGAGATGTCTGACAAACGGGGCACCAGTTGATGATACGGCTGCCCTTGTAGATCCAGCCCTTCTCATACAGACGGACAAAGACTTCCTCCACTGCCTCGGAGCAGCCCTCGTCCATGGTGAAGCGTTCTCTCTCCCAGTCTGCGGAGGAACCCAGCTTTTTCAGCTGTGTAATGATACGGCTGCCGTACTCCTCTTTCCATTTCCAGGCATGCTTGAGGAACTCTTCCCGGCCGATCTCCCGCTTGTCAATGCCCTGCTCCTTCAGCACATTTGTCACTTTGACCTCTGTGGCAATGGCTGCATGGTCCGTACCCGGCTGCCAGAGAGCAGAGTAGCCCTGCATTCTCTTGAAGCGGATCAGGATATCCTGCATGGTATTGTCCAGTGCATGGCCCATGTGCAGCTGGCCGGTGACATTTGGCGGCGGCATCACGATGGTGAATGGCTTCTTGTCACGGTCAACCTCCGCGTGAAAATAGCCCTTATCCATCCACTTCTGGTAGAGACGGTCCTCCATCCCTTTGGGATCATAAGTCTTTGCAAGTTCTTTGCTCATAATATCTCCTCCACAAGCTCTGCTGTATCCGCAGAGTTTTTATTTCTATCTTACTTTTTTATCTATCCTGCTTTTACTTCTATCCTGCTTTTACTTCTATCTTACGCAAACTCCCCACATTGTTTCTCTTCGAAAAACATCAGATCACATCTTAACCTTCTTCGCCGTGATGGGAAGCCTTTTCCCTTTGCATACGTTCTTTATCATAGTGAGATTTTAGATTCTTGTCAATGCTGTTCGGCAGACATACATGCTCCTCCATACGGTAAGCGCCTGACTGCTCATTACAGTGCGGAAGTCCCGGATGCTTCTTCTGTCGGCTCACAATGTATCAGATGTCTGCCGCCTCCACAGCTTCCAGATAGAAGCTGACCGGGCGAAAGCCATCGTTGCAGGAAAGCATGGCGGAACGGGGATCCTTCATCCATCCATCATAAATGTCTCTGCCGCCGTGGGCCAGGGTCATGACAAAGGGGGAAATGGTCTCCCAGGCGCTGTCACAGAATCCTTCCGGCTTCTGCCAGCCCTCTGCGACGAAAACCTGTCCTTCTTTCATATCACAGGCATGCTCCAGGGGATTTTCATATTTTTCCATCAGATCCGGATAAGTGGTGATCCTCATCACGGTAATTTTCACTTTGTACATTCTGTCTCCCTGTTGTCACATGCGGACGCTGCCGCTTCCTCTATCTGTCACGGTCCATATTTCATGATTTCCAAACTTCTCTTCCACATAGCGCTGCACTGCATGTTCGGCGCCACAGACTACATCGCTTTGCACGATTATGGCGAAATAACGAATCCGCAGCCTTTCCACTGATTCTTCAGAACATCTTGCAGTATTCCCTGCACATCATCCGCTCTTCAGAGCAGCTCCAGCATCCTGCGAAGTTCTGCCACCGGCAGCTGTCCCGGAGCGGATGCTCTGCCAACTGTACCAAAACTCATGCAGGAACCGGTGACGTGCCCCGCCACCCGGGAGATGCCTCCCAGAGGACCCATGGACATGGTCACTACCGGCTTGTCCGTCTGCTGATCCATTTCCCAGGTTATCTGCAGCAACCGCAGGACATCCTCCCCGGTCTTTGGCATGACCGCCATCTTCAGGACATCAGCCCCCAGCTCTTCTTCCTTTGCCAGGATCGCCCGCATTTCCGCAGAAGAGGGCGTTTCCTGAAAATGATGATTGGAGGCAAATACCACCTTACCCCTCTCCCGGATCCCCCGGATCAGACTTTCGCTGTCCAGATCAGGTCTCAGGGCTTCCACATCCACCGCCGCCACCTCTGTCTGCGCAGCCATCCACAGATTCAGTTCTGTATAGGCCTCTGCAGTAATAGGCAGTTCTCCGCCTTCCCCCTGACTGCGGAAGGTGAACAAAAGAGGGATCTCTCCAAGAATCTGCTCCAGCTGTTGCAGAAGTATCCGGCAGCTTTCCCTGTCAAAGATACCTTCAAAGAAATCTCCCCGCCATTCCACCAGGTCCGGTCCTGCAGGAAGAAGGGCTTCCGCCTCCTCCAGGATCTCCTGACATGTCCGGCCCACCATAGGCACGCAAATGCTCACTTTCCCGCCGCCAAAAGGCAGTTTCTTTATCATCACTGGTTTTTTCATAAGGCAAAACCTCCATGGCGTTCCATAAATCTCTTCTTGATCAGCAATAGTATGTAATTTCTTCAAATGTCCGATGCCACGCATTTATGATCTCATCAATGTTGGCCTCTACTGCTCTCATCAATTTCCTTAAATCAGATTGCGAAATCCTTGATTGGAGCATAGCGAAGTCAGGCGTCTATATCATAAAATTGTGGTGGTACGCGATGTACCATGGATGTTTATTATGACACAGAAGCGCCTTACCTGTTGATGTGATCCATATCTTCTTATCACAACAAATACAGTTTTTCCCATTTCATCACCTGGTTGCAGACTCACAGCCATTATATCAAAGCACCTTCTGATTTTCCACTTGCGTTTTCAGTCAGGTACACCCGGCTGTGAATCCGGATTCCCGTATCTTATTTTTTCAATATTTTTCTGTTTTCCGCAAATCGAACAGCTTCGTCCTATGCAGATTCCGCATCTTCCGTCAGGCGGGAATAAGATTCCAGGCTCAATAAGTTGTATCATGGCCATTATATATGCTACACTTGTTACTGGCAGTCCTGCCCTGAAACAGATCCATAGAAGCAATGCGCTCATAAACCGATCTGTGATATGGATCGTCAGTTGCTTTCCAACTATGTGAAGGGCCGGAACAAACGCCCATACGCTTCGTCCCTGTTAGCAGCAGGGATGATTTCGGATATAATGAAGAACCATTCCCTGCCAGCCACCCGCTATCTGAAGGAATTGGGTTCCCACCTGCAAAAAACGAAAGGATTCCATCATGAAAGTTGCAATTTTAGGAGATGAAAAAAGATATGCCCGTTTCCTGCCGAACGGCGGGATCCAGGACAGCGCAGAAGTCATTTATCTGCCCAGAGACGCGGAAAATGCCCTGGTGCTGGAAAAGGCCGGAGATGCAGATGTGCTTCTGGCGGACGCCATCAGCAAAGTGGACGCTGCCCTGATCTCCGCCATGCCAAATCTGAAAATGATCCATTCCGAGGGGGTTGCCTACAATGGGATCGATGTGGCAGCTGCTTCCGCCAGAGATATCCCCGTATGCAACAACAAGGGAGGCAACGCAGGCGCCGTGGCCGAGCAGGCCATCTATCTGATGCTGGCCCTGCTGCGCACCGGCGTGGAAGGACATCATGCCGTGATCGCCGGCGAGCAGATCCGCATGAAGGAACGCCGCATGCGGGAGGGCATCACAGATCTGGGAGACTGCAAGGTGGGCCTCATCGGTATGGGTGACATCGGTCAAGCCACCGCCGGACGTCTGGCTGCCTTCGGCTGCGATCTTTACTATTGCAGCAGAAATCGTCGTTCTCCGGAGCTGGAAAAGGAGCTCCATCTGACCTGGATGCCCATGGACCGTCTGGTAGAGATCTGCGATATCATCAGTCTTCACGTGGCAGTGACCCCGGAGACCACCGGCATGGTAAATGAAAAATTCCTCAGTCATATGAAGAAAAATGCTTACCTGATCAATACCTCCCGGGGAGAACTGGTGGACAATCAGGCCCTGCGGGCCGCTCTGCTCCATCATCTGATCGCAGGTGCCGGTCTGGATACCATTGCGCCTGAGCCGGTGCAGGCAGACAACCCCCTGGTGGATCTGCCGGAAAGCTGCAGAAACATGGTCATCTATTCCCCCCATCTGGGCGGCATCACCACAGGCAGCTTCCGCCGCATGCATCAGAATATGTGGGAAAATGTAGCCAGGATCGCCAGAGGGGAAGCGCCGAAAAACCGGGTAAACTGATTTCCAGAAAAGAAAAAGTGTGTGCACATGGATACAGGATTCATGTACACACACTTTTTTGCCTCACTTCTTCTGATAACTCTCAGCCAGCGCCTTGAATGCCGGCAGGGAACGCTGGATCTGCTCTGTAGTGACACAGTATGCGATCCGCACATAGCCGGGCACACCGAAATCATCGGAGGGAACCAGCAGCAGTTCAAATTCTTTGGCTTTTTCATAGAAAGCATTGGCATCCGGCTCCAGGGCTTTCACAAAGAGATAGAAAGCGCCATCCGGGTATACACAGGTATAACCATACTCTGTCAGTGTGTTGTAAAGCAGGTCTCTGTTGGTCCGGTAAACATCCAGATCTGACACCATGCCGGTGCATTTCTCCACCACGTGCTGGGCAAGACTGGGAGCGCAGACATAACCCAGGGCACGGCCGGCGCCGCAGACAGCGGCATAGATATCACCGGCATCATCCATCTGATCCGGCACCAGGATATAGCCGATACGCTCACCAGGCAGGGACAGGGATTTGCTGTAGGAATAGCAGACCAGCGCATTGTGATAATACTTGGTCACATAGGGAACCTCTGTGGCTGCATCATAGACCAGCTCCCTGTAAGGCTCATCTGTCATCAGATAAATGGGATGACCGTACTCCTTTTCCTTTTCGCAAAGCAGCTTGCCCAGCTTCTCAATGGAGGATGTCTTCAGCACAACACCGGAAGGGTTGTTGGGGGAGTTCATGATGATGGCCTTGGTATTGGCATTCAGTGCCTTTTCCAGATTGTCAAAATCGATCTGGAAAGTAGCGGGATCTGTCTGTACCGGTGTGAATTTTGCCCCTGCAGTTTCCACAAAAACCTGATACTCCGGGAAGAAGGGGGTAAAGGTCAGCACCTCATCTCCTGCGCCTGGCACGATCAGCGCTGTCAGGCAGATCTTCAGAGATGCAGCAGCGCCGCAGGTCATGTAGAAATTGTCTTTGTGGAAGGCTGTACCGAAACGTTTGTTCAGATCATCTGCAATGGCCTGGCGGGTATTTGCGTCGCCCTGCGCGGAAGTGTAGCCATGCAGATAGGAATCGCTGTTGCTGTCAATGAGGGCTTTCCAGGTCTCATTGACTGCCTTCGGTGCAGGTACATTGGGATTGCCAAGGCTGAAGTCAAAGACGTTTTCTGCGCCGATCTCTGCAGCTCTTACCTTGCTGTACTCAAAGATCTCACGGATGGTGGAACGCTTCTTGCCATAGCCCATCATTACTTCAGATATCATAATAATATTCCTCCTGGTCTATATTTTGATAGTAAGCAGTTTTGCTCTGTGTTCTGCAGGCTCTTTCACCCACACGAGGCAAGTATAGCATTTTTTTTGCTGAGTGTCGACTTCCATTCTGATCCATTCTGTGTTTCACGGTGTTTTCTCCCATCATGCAACACTCTACAGAAGAGCTCTGATACGAGAAGTTTTCGTAATTCACATCTGCAGATTTCCTTACACCAGAAAGGGCCTCCATGACGGATGATCCGCCACGGAGACCCTTTTCTCCAGGCCCAAAGCAAGGGAAATTATTTCATAACTTCCATGATAGCCTTAACTGCAGGCTCGCTGCCGTTCAGCGGGAACAGCTCGCAGCCAACATAATACTCATAACCCATCTTCTCCAGATGCTTGATCACATTTTTGTAGTTGATCTCGCCTGTGCCGGGCTCATGTCTGCCGGGAACATCTGCGATATGGATGTGGCCCATGGTATCCATGCACTCTGTGATGGTATCAATGATGGAACCTTCATCGTTCAGCTGCATGTGATAGATATCATACAGGATCTTTACTCTGGGGGAGTTCAGCACACGGATCATGTCTGCTGCAACCCTGGTCTGCTGCAGGAAGTTGCCTACATGATCTGTTGTGATGTTCAGACCTTCCAGATTGCAGGTGATGCCTGCTTCTTCTGCCATAACAGCAACATCTCTCAGCATGTCATACATGGAGCAAAGCTTTGTGGTGTAGGAAAGTTCATCATAGTGATTGATGACAACACCGCCATCGCCTAGTGCGTTGGAATGAATGGTGACACTCAGAGCGCCAACCTTCTTTGCTGCATCCAGGGATGCCTGCAGAGCCTCCAGATATACCTTCTTCTGAGAAGGATCTACCAGAGAGTAGTCACAGTCACCATTGAAGCCGGCGATCACGATGTCAGCTTCCTCAGCCAGTTTCTTTACCTGATCCAGGTCTTTGTCTCTCCACTCCCAGAACTCTACAGCATCAAAGCCGGCGTCCTTTGCAGCCTGGAATCTCTGCTCCCAGGGGAGTTCTGTAAAGATTGTGTCGATACATGCGGTACATTTCATTTTCTTCACCCTTTCCCTTTCAAAATTTGTCCGTTAAGCCTTTTGTGCATTTGCACATCGTTTTTATTATAATAGCACAATTCGTGTGCATTTGCAACATCTATATGCATCTTTTTACAGGAAACAGAAAACCGGGGTGGAAAACCACCCCGGTCCTGATTTTTTAAACTATGAAGTTTAAGTCAGATTCTTTCTTCCTTCGACTGAAAATTAGTCATACAGGTTGGAAGCGATCTCTTCCTGCTCCATGTTGTCTGCACAGTAGAAGTATGCCGGAACAGCCATATCTGCAACTTCGTCGCCGTTTGCTGCTGCTGTCAGAGCGTATACTGTGTAGTAACCCATCATGTAAGGAGCCTGTGTGATTGCACCGTACATTGTACCGGAAGCAACAGCATCCTTCAGAACGGAACCAGCATCGAAACCGATTGCGATAACGCCATCAGCTGCATCAGATGCAAGAACGTTCAGGTTTGTGTTAGCTGCGATGATGGACTCGGAAGACATCTGGCCAGAAGCGAAGATACCAACGATGTCGCCTTCATTCAGAAGAGCTGTAGCCTCAGCCTGGCAGAAGTCTGCTGTAGCCTGAGAAGGAACTCTAGCCTCAACGATCAGCTGTGCGCCATCCTCAGAACCTGCGTCTGCAGCTGCGCCTACGAAGTAGTCATTACCTGTTACATAGAATGCAACGCCATCAGCTGCTGCGCCTGCGCAAAGACCATCGATGAAACCAGTACCACGACCCTGGTGAGAACCGGAAACTGTATCCTGACCTACATAACCAACACGGCAAGCGGAATCAGAAGCCATAACAACGTCCTTGATTGCGTTCCACATCTCTGTACCAGCGATCTCGCCTGCTGCGTAAGAGTCTGTAGCGATTGTTGCAAGAACTGTGCCTTCGGGTGCGTTCGGGAAACCGGAGTCAAATGCGATGATCGGCACGCCGTTTTCCTTAGCTGTGTTCAGAGAATCTGTACAAGCATCAGCGTCGCAGGATGCGATACCAACACCAGAGAGCTCTGTGTTAGCGATAGCTGTGTTCAGCATGTTAACCTGGTCAGCAACGTCAGACTCGTTGTTCGGGCCCTGGTTCTGAACTGTAACGCCCAGCTCTTCAGCTGCTGCGGAAGAACCTTCCATCAGAGCTGCCCAATATGTGGAGGAGTAAGCCTTAACGATGATAGCGAACTGATATGCATCGTTTGCTGTAACGCCTTCATAGGGGTTCTCGGAATCAGCTGCTGCTGTCTCATCAGCTGCTTCTTCTGCTGTGTCATCTGCTGCTTCTTCTACTACTTCTTCTTCAGCTGTCTCATCAGCTGCCTCTTCTGCTGCTGTGTCGTCAGCTGCTTCTTCTGTAGCTGCGTCATCAGTTGTTGTAGCCTCGGAACTGCTCTCGCCGCAACCAACCATCAGTGTGCCTGCCATAGCTGCAACGAGCAGACCTGCGATTAACTTTCTTTTCATCTTCTTCCTCCTTAAAAAGTGATAAAAATGTTACTATATTCAGTGGATTTGTCTGATTTTCAGGCAAATCCACCTCATATCTTGGTTAAATATACTATCTTATCGAATGATTGTCAAGGAATCCTTTGTATTTTTACTCTACAGCCTTGGCTGCACGTCTTCTCTTGATAATATCGATCAGAGTAGCGCCGATCAGTACAAGACCTGTAATGATCTGCTGCCAGTTTGCGTTCAGGCCGATGAAGGGAAGTCCAACCTTCAGAGCCAGGATAACGAAGGTACCTACATAGATACCAGGCATGGTTCCGTAACCACCGGCTGCGGAAACACCACCTACGATCGCGCCACCGATAGCGTCCATCTCGACGCCGGCACCCTGACCGGGCTGGATGGAAGGTGTTGCTGCAGAGTATGCAACAGCAGCGACGCCGGCGAACAGACCGCAGACTACGTATACCATTGTGTGGTAGAACTTAACATTTACACCGGAAAGGATGGTAGCTTCCTTGTTGGATCCGATAGCGATGGTATAGCGACCGAACTTTGTGCTGTTCAGTACATATCTCATAAAGAGCATTACTACGAAGACCCAGATAAAGCTGACCGGAATGATAGTGCCGTCCTCAAGAATTACCTTGAAGATGTTGTGGAACCAACCATCGGGAGCTGTGGACAGCGGCCACGGAATGGAAGAGTTCAGGGATGCCAGAGAACCAACGCCTCGGGCGATCATGCAGGTACACAGTGTTGCCAGGAAGGGGGGCAGATCCATACGTGCAACCAGAATACCGTTCAGCAGACCAAATGCTACACCAACTACGATAGTCAGGAGCATACCAACGATTACGCTGCAGCCTGTATAACGGATCAGCGCGCCGCCGACAGCACCGTATGCGATCAGACCAGTACCGATGGACAGGTCAACACCGCCGGTGATCAGGCAGAGACCAACACCCATAGCCATGAGTACATAGTAGCTGCCGAAGTCAAACATTGTGATAAATGTTGTATACTGTGCGAACTGGCTGTTAAGCACGCCGAACAGAATATACATAACAATCAAGATAATAAATACAATAAATTCCTGGCTTTTTACCAGCTTCGAAAATTTGCTTTTCTGTTTCATATTCGCCTCCTGAGTTATCGAGAACATCAATGACTGTCAACTTGCTTTCTCAAGCAGCATCAGTCGATATTTCTCGTTGCCTTGTCCATAATGTTTTCCTGAGTTGCATCAGCAATATCGATCTCACCTGTGATCTCGCCCTCGCACATTACAATGACACGGTCACTCATTCGAAGAATCTCAGTCATCTCAGAAGAAATCATCATGATGGCCTTGCCTTCAGAAGCCAGCTTATTCATCAGTTTATAGATTTCGTTCTTCGCACCAACGTCAATACCACGAGTCGGCTCATCGAAAATAAGGATATCGCAATCCTTGCACAGCCATTTTGCAATAACGACCTTCTGCTGATTACCACCGGAAAGGTTAACTACGAGCTGCTCAACACTAGGAGTCTTTGTAGCCAGCTGGTCAACATACTTGTTGGCAACCTTTTCCTCTGCGCCCTTGTCGATCAGAACACCCTTGGTGTAGTCTTCCAGACATGCCATGGTGGTATTCTCGGCAACGGATCTTCTTACAACGACACCGTAACGTTTTCTGTCCTCTGACAGATAACCGATACCGTTCTTAACTGCATCCTGCGGGGTGTGGATGGTAACTTCCTTACCATTTACCCAGATCTTTCCGCTTGTTCTGGGGTCAGCACCGATGATGGCACGTGCTGTCTCAGTACGTCCTGCACCCATCAGACCGGAGAAACCGATGATCTCGCCCTTGTGCAGCTCGAAGCTTACGTTCTTGACCATCTTGCCTGCATTCAGGTTTTCAACCTTCAGAGCAACCGGTGCATTCGGCGGACATGTGCTGTGGGACTTGGGATCTTCGTAAATAACACGACCTACCATCATGTTGATGATATCTTCCTTTGTGGAATCTTCTGTGATCAGAGTTCCTACATATGTACCATCTCGCATGACTGTTACACGGTCTGTGATGACTTTGATCTCATCCATACGATGGGAGATGTAAACAATACCCATGTTCTGTGCCCGAAGGTCACGGATGATAACGAACAGATCCTCGATCTCTTTCTCTGTCAGCGCTGCGGAAGGCTCATCGAAGATGATAACCTTTGCTTCGTGGGAAATAGCCTTTGCGATCTCGCACATCTGCTGCTTACCTACTGTCAGGTCAGACATCTTTGTGGTGGGGTCGATCTCGATACCCAGACGCTGGAACAGCGCATTGGAATCTGCGATCATCTTTTTGTCATCAACGCCGATGCCCTTCTTCGGTTCACGTCCCAGGAAGATGTTCTGTGCAACTGTCAGGTCACCGACCATGTTCAACTCCTGATGCACGATGATAACACCTGCGTCCTGCGCTTCACGTGCGCTCTTGAAGCCTTCACCCAGATCTTTTCCTTCGTAGATGATGCTTCCGGAATCCTTGCTGTAAATACCGGTCAGAACCTTCATCAGTGTGGACTTGCCGGCACCGTTCTCGCCCATCAGTGCGTGTACTTCGCCTTTTCTTACGTTGAAATCAACGTGATCCAGTGCGTGTACGCCGGGGAACGATTTGTCAATTTGTTTCATATCTAATATAACTTCGCCCATTATTATCTCCTTTTCACAGTAATTGCACAACCTTAAACAAATCTCAGAAAAGCTTTGTCATCAGGTTCTTCTACGTCTGGAAGAAACGTCGATGTATACGGCAACAATAACGATGACTGCTGTGATGATCAGCTGGATATCCTTTGCGAAACCAAGTGCCAGAACACCTTCCTGGATCAGGGAGATGATCAGAGTACCGATCACTGTACCGGAAATAGATGCCAGACCACCGATCATGGATGTACCACCCATTACGCAGGAAGCGATTGCCTCGTTGTTGTACTGATCGCCGTAACCGGGCTGTACTGTTGTATAAGCTGCTGCAAAGAAAATGCCGGCAATACCTGCCAGAGTACCGCAGATGATAAATGCGATCATTTCCCATTTCTTTGTGTTTACACCGGACAGACGAACGGCTTCACGGTTGGAGCCAAGGCTGAGGATGTAACGACCCGGACGGGTGTTGTTCAGGATAATTGCGCAGATAGCTGCAATGACGATGAAGAGGATCAGGCCGATCGGAACGTTGCCGACCTTCAGCAGGGAACGGAACCATCCGTCTGCGTCAGTAGCCTGCGGCCAGGATACGGTCTGTGTGCTTGTGTATACAGAAGCAAGACCCTTTGCGATGTTCATGGATGCCATGGAGATAATGAACGGCGGAACGTTCCAGTATGCTACCATGTAACCGTTGAAACACCCGAACAGAAGACCTACTGCAATGCAAAGCAGCAGAGCCACGAACATGGGTGCACCATACATGTTGTAAGTATAACCTGAGATCAGTGCACAGCAGAACATAACCGGACCGATACTGAAATCGATACCGCCCGTTGCGATAACGAATGTTACGCCAAGTGCCAGGAAGCCCAGGAAACATGCATAGTTTGAAATACTTAACAGATGCGCTGCTCCGAAGAATCCGGGGATGATTGCGCAGAAAATGATATACATAGCAATCAAAACCAAGATCAACAGAATACGGTTGAATCCGACCTTCTTAACGAATGGATTCTGTTTGATTTTTTCCATTATATTCCCTCCCAATAATGTTACACAGCATCAGAAATCATGTTTCCTCCGGAATCCCTTCCTTCAAAGATACCGGATCAGCATCAGCTGCCTGCCTCCCGGCCCTTTCAGGAACCGCCGTCCCGATCAGCTTTTCCCTCCGGAGCACCCGGACCCGCACCTGCGCCGCACCGGACTCTCCAAACGAAGATCTTTCGTCAGAACACGCTTTCTTCAGCCAAGTTAAAGACGGAAAAGAGACTGTACGAAAACCCTTTCGGCTTTTTGCACACCTCTCTCCCATACCGACATAAATAGAATAAGTCAATTTGACCAAAAAAGCAATACCTCATTGTCCTTTTTTTGGTAGGCATTTGTGGTTTTTCTCAAAAAGATGTTTTATTTTTGGTCGACTCTTTGTCTTTTTTTGATAATCTTTTAATATTGCTGTCCTTTTTTGCTCATTCTGCCTTTTGTGGGATTTGCACAGAAATTTCTTTCCCCAGTCCTGTGGAATAGATCCATATTTCCTCCGGCCTCCTGCCCTGGCCCCGGTCCATAGCCATGCTGTAAAGGGCCAGCTGAGGTCTGTATTTTTCCGCCAGCATATTTCCGTCGTCCCATACCCGGTCCGTCTTATAATCCACCAGGATCACCCGGCCCTCCTCTTCAAACCAGGCATCGATGATCCCCTGTACCTGCACGGTCTCATCCGAAGGCCAGCCTGCAAGGGCTTCCGCGGCCGGCAGCTGCATCAGGAAAGGCTGTTCCCGGTGCAGCTGTCCCCGCAGAGCGGCGGCCTTCATCCGCTTTCCCAGATCCGAACATCGGAATCTCTCCAGATCCCCGGGGCGGATACAGTCCTTTTCTCCCTTGCCCAGCTTGCCGGCAGCTTCCATTTCCTCCAGCTGCCGCTCCAGGTCTTCCGGACTCTCCCACCTGCTGTAATCCAGGCATTCAAACACCCGGTGATAAACAGTACCCCGGGCAGCGCCTCCCACAGCACTCTCGCCCGCTCTCTGAAAACGCGCTTTCGGTATCTCCGGCTCCTCCGGAAGCGGGAAAGCGTTCTTTCCGGCGACTCCCTCTGCCTCCGCTCCCTCCTCATACAGCTGCTGCGAAGGATCTTCTTCCGAAGCCTCCAGCGCTCTCCGCTTCAGTTCTGATACAGACAGGGACTGGGGCAGGGCTGTTCCCCCATGCGGATAAGTCCAGGCTGCGCGCTGTTCCAGGAAGCTGCGCAGTCCGCTGTCAAAGATCCGCCCCTCCTGCAGGGGGATACCCAGACTTCCCAGCGCCCGGCCGGCCATTCTCACGACCTCTTTTTCTTCCAGCATGGACCGGGTCACAAGGCGGACCCGGAGGGGAAGCGCTTCTGACCTTGCACCGGCAGGTGCCTGACACCCGGCAACTCCTTCCGCTGCATAGGCGGCATAGAGACTCTCCATGGCAGGCTGGTCCGCAAATGCCGCCAGTACCCATTCCAGATAAGAATGGGCCTCTCCCACTGCCGACAGAGGCAGGGGCGCTGCCGTACCTGCCGGCAGCCGGCCTGTCCCGGCCAGAGTCTTTGCCAGATCTTTTGCAACTCCTGTCAGGATCAGCTTTTCCTTTGCTCTGGTCACCGCCACATAAAGGATCCGCAGTTCCTCTCCCAGCTGCTCCATCCGGCATTGTTCCGCAATATAATCTCTCTGCAGGGAACTCCGCCTGATCCGCCGTTCCGTGTCCACATAGTGCAGCCCCATGCCCAGACGGCTGTGCAGGACCACCGGCTGCCGCAGATCCATCAGGTTGTGCTCTTTGTGAAGTCCCGCAAGGAATACCACGGGAAACTCCAGCCCCTTGCTCTTGTGTATGGTCATGATGCGGACAGTATCTGCATTTTCATCCGCAAGACTGACCTCTCCGTAATCCACGCCGTGTTTTTTCAGCTGCTCTATATACCGGATGAACTGAAAGAGGCCGTGATAACTGGTCTTTTCGAAAGCCAGGGCCTTTTCCCGCAGCAGACGCAGATTGGCACTCCGCTGCTCACCTCCCGGCATGGCGGCGGCATAGCTGCCGAAGCCGGTCTCTTCCAGCAGCAGATCGATCAGCTCATGGACTGGAAGGACCGGCACCATTTTCCGATAAGACTCCAACCTGTTCAGGAAGTCCCGGAGTTTTTCCGTCAGGGCTGCTTCCTCCCGGCTGCGGTCCGTCGGCAGATCCGCATACTGCTGCGCAGCCTCATAGATGGGAACTTTCGGAATCGCTGTCCGGATCATGGCCAGTTCGGTGTCTGTACAGCCGACAATGGGAGACCGCAGGATTGCCGCATAGGGGATCTCCTGCCGGGGATTGTCCAAAATGCGGAGCAGCTCCAGCACAGTCATAACCTCATAAGCTGCAAAATAACCGGATCCGGATGCCGCAAAAGCAGGGATACCCGCATTCTGCAGAGTCTGCACAAAGGTCTCCGCTCTTCCGCTGGTACTGCGGAGCAGGATCACGCAGTCCCGATAGGTCAGAGGCCGGAAGCCTCTGCTGTCCCTGTCGTAGACCTGCTCCCCTTCCTCTATCATCCGGCGGATCCGGTGGGCGATCATCAGAGCCTCCGTCTCCAGCTTCTGCTCGTCACTGCGGTCCTCATCAAATTCCGCTGATTTCCAGTCCGCCAGCAGCAGTTCACAGCCGGCAAATCCCTCATGAGGGGAAGGAAGATACTCCGCCCCGGGATACAGCCTGGCAGCAGCGTCATATTCGATCCCGCCAAGTCCCGGCTGCATCAGTCTCTGAAACAGGACATTGCAGCAGGCCAGCACTTCGGCCCGGCTGCGGAAATTGGAGGACAGATCGATCCGGCGTTTTCCCTGCTCTCCCGATGCGTAATCCTCATATTTTTCCAGAAACAGGTCCGGTCTGGCCATGCGGAAACCGTAGATAGCCTGCTTGATATCCCCCACCATAAAGCGATTCTGCAGACCTCTGCCTTTTCCGGAAACCGCCTCCAGGATCTGCTCCTGCACTGCATTGCTGTCCTGATATTCATCTGTCATGATCTCTTCAAAGCCTTCCGACAGTTCTCTGGCTGCGGAGCTCGGCTCTCCTTTTTCATCCAGCAGGATCTCCAGGGCAAAATGTTCCAGATCGGAATAGTCCAGCATATTGCGGTTTCTCTTTTCCTCTCCGAAACGCCGCAGGAAGGCCTGGGAAAGGCGGATCAGCTCCTCCTGATATGCCGCGCAGACTGCGGTTTCCTTCAGGATCTCCTGCATGGGCAGCCGGTACCGGTCCTGTATGGCCTGCAGCCGGCTCTTGCACCGGTTTCTGCTCTCCTTCACCCGTTCCTGCAGCTGCGGATCCACTTTCATCTCTTTCTTTTTTCTGCCCAGGGTGGCAAACTGCAGAGATGCAAACAGTCTCTGCCTCTCCTCATAGCCCTCTGCCTGCAGAATGGTCTCTGCCTGCTCCCGGTCGGAGACCAGCTGAGGAAGATACATGAGGGGGCCTCCGGGACCTGCTGCGACCTTCTCCTCCTGCCGGTAGGTCCGGATCAGTTCCTCCAACTGCCTGTCCGTATCCCTCTCGATCTCCCGGAACCAGTCACAGTTTTCCAGTTCTTCCGGTGTCTCTGCCTGCAGCTGTCTCAGGGAAAGCTGCAGCCAGGCTGCCGGATCCGGAGCGCTGAGGGCATAGGCGCAGATCCGCCGGATCAGGCTGATCATGGTGCTGTCGCTCCTGCCCGGAGAGAAGGCATCCATCAGCTGCAGAAATGCCGGGGACGCTGCCTGATATTCTTCTTCCAGCAGTTCCTTCAGGACATCCTCCTCCAGCAGGCCCAGTTCATCCTCCTCCGCCAGGCGGTAACCGGGATCCAGTCCTATCATATAGTAATAATTCTGTATCACATGGCTGCAGAAGCCGTGAATCGTATTGATCTGCGCGTGATGCAGCAGCTGGCTCTGCTTCTGCAGATTGTCATTCCCCGGATCTGCCGCCAGGGCATTGTCCAGGGCCCTGCCCAGACGCTCCTTCATCTCTTCCGCCGCTGCTCTGGTAAAAGTGACTATCAGCAGCCGGTCCACATCCACCGGCCGGTCCGGATCCGTGATCCTGCCCAGGATACGCTCGATCAGGACTGCCGTTTTGCCGGATCCGGCAGCTGCACTGACCAGCATACTGTGGTCCCGCAGACAGATCACTTCTTTCTGCTCTTTCGTCCACTCAGTCCCCATACGTCTCCTTTCTGATCACTTCCATCATCTCCCTGTTGTCCGTCTTCTGCAGCTGCCGCCAGCGATAGCCGGGGATCCGCAGATCAAAGCCGCAGATGCTGCGGTAGGGGCAGAAATCACAGGCCTTCTGCTTCTCCCTCTGATAGGGGTTGACTGCTGTGGTTCCTTCCAGGATCTCTCTGCCCATTTCCCGGATCTTCCGGTCTGCGAATCTCTGCAGGCTGACGAAATCCTCCGCGGAATAAGCGGGAGAATTTTTCTGCAGAGAGCCTTTGGAAGTAAAGCCCGCCGGGATCACAGAAGAAGTCACACCGGCTGTCAGTTCCCTGTCGAAATGAGTCAGGATCTCTGCCTCTTCCCGCAGGATGCCATCCGGCTTCAGAGCCTTCAGCCTTTCCTCCTCTGTATCCAGTTCCGAAGCCACATAAGGATCGTCTACTTTATAATAGAAGATACCCGCCGGATCACAGGCATGCTGCCGCCCGGCCACTTTGCCTTCCGCCACAGCTTTCAGGTAGACCACCAGCTGCAGCTGCAGTCCCTGATAAAAGGCGGAAAGGTCCAGCTTTTTCTGTCCGGTCTTGTAATCAATGACCTTGACCAGCAGATGATCCTGCTCCCGGCAAAGATCGATCCTGTCGATCCTTCCCTTCAGCCGCAGGGATTCGTTCTCTTCCTGCCGGGCAACCGGTCCCAGGGGGATCACACTTTCAAAAGAGACCTCATAATCCGAAGGACGGAAATCCCCTGCTTCCAGCTGCTCCTGCAGAGCCCAGACGGTACAATGCAGCATCCTGCGGATGCGCCGCAGCAGCCAGCTGCCCCTGCCATCTTCCCCAAAGCTGAAGCTGTCCTGATATTCGGATACACTGTCTTCCAGGGCGCGGTCGATCCGCTCTTCCCGTTCGGCAGCCTGCAGGCCGGCCCATTCCCGCCGGTCCAGCTTCAGACCCACAGAAAATCTGCGCAGGGCTTCATGTATCACATTCCCCAGGTCCGCGGAGCGAAATTCCTGCTCCTCCCGCTCCCGCAGCCGCAGTCCGTATTGCAGGAAATGGGCAAAGGCGCAGCCGGCAAAGGTTTCCAGACGGCTGACCGATCCCTGCAGTTCCCGGCCGTAAAGAGCCGCCGCTGCCGCCTTGCCGATGCTTCCTTCCGGTTTTTCCGTAGCTGCCGCCGCCAGCAGCCGGTCCAGCAGCCTGCTCCCTTCCGGATCTTTCCGATACCAGGCATACAGTTCCTTCCAGGCTTCTCCCGTCTCTCCATGCGCGACGGACCGCAGGCCCTGCAGAAGCATCTGCAGGCGGACCTCCTCTGTTTCCGGCAGCAGGTCTGCCCCGGCTTCCCATCGTCTGACAGTCAGCCCCGGCAGCATCTGCCGCAGCATGCCGATCAGGTAGGAGGGACTGCGGCTGTCAGCCTCTCCTCCGCTCCGGCTGTAGGAAATATAAAGCTGCTCAGAGGGCTTGGTCATCAGCAGGTACAGGTAGAACCTCTGCTGATAGATCTCTTCCCGGGAGGACGGAGACAGGGCTGCGTCCTGCTGCAACAATTGCTCCCTGTCACTTTCTGACAGGATGCCACCCCTGCCGGCCTTGGCGGGAACAATACCCTCATTGACGCCGGCAAAGAAGAGCACCCGCACATTTTTCAGCCGGGTACGTTCGATATCTCCCACCAGGACCTGGTCATTTCCCGGAGGGATCAGCCGCAGCCGCAGCTCCTGAAAGCCTGCATCCAGGATCTGCTGCCAGCTCTCCAGACCGATCCTCTCTTCTCCCAGTGCCTCCACTGACTTATCGATCAGTTCCAGCACCAGTGCATAGATCCCGGCATATTCCTTCGCTTCCGTCAGCTGTCCCCGGTCCGCAAAATCTGCTTCCATCTTCTTCAGCCGCAGATAGATCTCTTCCTGCTCCAGCAGGGCCAGCAGCACTTCGGATTTTCTCTGCAGAGTGCTCATCCGCTCCCGCATGCCGCTGACGAAAGGCTCCAGTTTTTCCGTCAGATGCTCCCTCAGTACATTCAGACGAGCCAGCTGCTCCTCTCCGTCTTCCGCCTGCTGCAGATAGACCGGCAGTCTGGTCCAGGCCTTTGCATACTGCTTCCAGCCCCGGATCCCTGCAGCCAGCACATAGTTGTCCAGCCGGTCCACCTCATCTCTCTTCAGCGGACCCAGGCCTGACCGCAGGAAGCGGAAAACAGAAGCATAGGAAAAGCCGGTCCGGACCATGTCTATGGCAGCGCGGACATACTCCACCAGGGGATTTCCCATGACAGGGTATTTCTGATCGATAAATACAGGGATACCTGCCGCGGTAAAACAGCGAAGAGCCTCCCGGCCATAGGTTTCCCGGTCTCCGCTGACTACAGCGATATCGGAATAGCGGTATCCCTGTTCCCGGACCAGCCGCAGGATCTCTTCCGCGATACAGGTGATCTCCTCACCCGGCGCAGCTGCCTCTGTCAGATGGATATTTTCCGGTACCGCAGGCCAGGGATCCGCGCCGCTTCGGAAAAGGTTCTGCTCCAGAAAGGCCAGCTCCGGGCTGGCAGCAAAGCGGCTGCCGGGGCCCGGACTGATCCATTCCAGAGGCAGGACCTCTCTTCCTGCCTCCCCGGCCAGCCTTACCAGACTCCTTACCATGCGGCTGCTCATGGAAAAAAGGGCATGGGGCGGAAGGGGGCGGAGCAGAGGGGGGCCCTCCCGGGCTGTCACGATCAGACAGACCTCCCGGCAAAGCTTCAGCAGGTGCCCCAGCACCAGCTCCTGCATGGGCGTAAAGCCGGTGAAACCATCCAGTACCACCGTGGCACCTTTCAGCAGGTTAGAATTGTCAATGACCCGGCACAGCACCTCCGGTACTTCCTCCGCTGTCAGATAGCGGCGGTCCAGGTACTCCAGGAACTTCTGATACAGCAGGCTGACATCCTGCAGCTTTCTCTCCAAAGTGGGAGACGTGGTCCGCTCCGCCCATTGCCGCACCTGAGCCGGCTCCGCCCGGTACTGGATCAGTTCGGAGATCAGGGATTTCATCTCCTCCACAGCACCACTGCGGGCCAGGGTGCCCTGCAGCACCGTCAGATCCCTGCTGTTCTCCCGGATCAGTTTGCGGAGGATCATGGTCTTTCCCAGATCATCCAGGATCGGCTGCAGACCACCGCCTGTTTCATCAAAGATCCTGTAAGCCAGACGCTGAAAGCTCAGCACATCAATATTCATCAGTGTCCTCCGGGGATGCAACTCCAGCAGCTCCTTCTGGGTCTGCAGGGTAAACTGCTCCGGCACAATTACAAAGAAATGTTCCTCCGGCCTTTCCAGAGAGGCTCTGATGATCCTTTCATAGACCTGATGGGATTTTCCGCAGCCGCTGCTGCCTGCTATGATTCTGCAGCTCATGTATAATCTCCTTACTTAAGAAGTTTTTTCTTTCCGTTTTTCTACAACCTTCATAAAAGCCCCCTACCGTGTTTCCCGCAATACCACGCTTTTATAATAAATACTGCGCCTGACCTCGCTTTGCTGCTCTGCATAAGTTCGTCGTTTTATTCAAATTTTTGTTGGGAGGTTTTCATTATCATCATATTACCCCGTAACCTGCTTTATTTCAACGAAGAGGCGCTTCGGATGCCGCAAAGCCTTCCGAAGCGCCTCTGAAATTCTGACACGCAGATCTGTAATTTTCCCGTCCGCTCCTGACAAAAACAGGAGCATCAAATATTTTCCGCAATTCTGATCATACTGAGCGGTATATTCTCTGAAGTTTCCGGCTCCTCCCGGTAAACCAGAAACCGATAAGCCAGCCGCATCGCTAAACTGCCCTGCTCCGCCAGCATACTGTCCACACTACAGCTGATCTGTCCTTCTCCTATCCTCTGCCGTATTCCGGGGTAAAATTCATGGCAAATGATAACAGGGGACATTCCTTCCTCCTGCAGGATCTGACACAGTTCATCTGCCTTGCCGCTTGCTATATACAGCCCCTTTATCCCCGGACATTCTTCTTTGATCTTCCGGATATGATCCTGCAGATTTCCGGCAGCATCATGCAGATCTACTTCTCTCGCAATGCGGTATCTTTTATCCTGCTCCAGAGACAGACAGAAGGCATCGACTCTGGCGGTTACCGCATAAATATCAGTATTCCGGACGATCAGGATGTCACCGCCGTCATGCAGGAAAAGTTTCATCATGCGGGCAGCCATACTGCCATCTCTCCTGCTGTCTCCTCCCACATAGCAGTCGCTGAGATCTTCCATGGAAAAATCAGTGTTGATCGTAATGATATAGGTTCCTTCCTCCTTAAGCTCAGATACCGCCTGCCGGATCCGGGCATCTTCCACAGGCAGCAGGATCAGTACGGAAAGCTTCGTTCCCTGTAATTTTCGGAGGCATTCCAGCTGCGCCTCCACATCCAGATAGGGTGTCTGATATAGTTCCACTTCTATCCCGGCTGCAGCGTAGTCACTCTTCATGGTCTCTGCGCCGCAAAGGATCTCCTCCGCAGCATCTACCTGCATCAGTACGACCGCCACCCGTAGATTCATTTTCTGAGCATTCATGACTCTGGCAGCTGCATTGCCCTGATATCCCATCTCATCCAGCAGCTGCCGGATCATCCTGCGCTTCTCTTCGCTGACACCCGGCCTGTTATGTATTACTTTATCCACAGTAGATTTATGTACGCCAGCCATTGCTGCTATGTCTTTTAGTGTCACCGGCATGTTCTTCTCTCCTCCGGGATCAATGCATCTTATGGAATGGATCAAAGCTTCCGATCATACTGCTCCTCACAGAAGTTTTTATAATAGACTTCATATTATCAAAATCGTTTACAAAAAGCAAGGATACCGGATTTTAATCAATATCCTGTTTGTGACAATTTTTCCCGGGACTTCTTGAATATTGTGTCCTTTTCCTTTATTATGGTAAACAGATTTGTACGGGAGGCGATTACATTTTGAAGGTAACTCTACAGCAAATTGCAGACAAAGCCGGCGTGTCCCGGGGAACCGTGGACCGGGTCCTGAACCATCGGGGCAAGGTAAAACCTGAAGTAAATGAACGTGTCCTCCGGATCGCGAAAGAACTTAACTATCAGCCGAACAAGTTAGGGCGCGCCCTTGTCATGTCCCGCAAAAAGATGAAGATCGGTATGCTGCTTCAGGCTACGGATACCCCCTTCATGCAGACTGTTATGAAGGGTGTGCAGGATGCCCGCAAAGAAATAGAAGCCATGAATGTGGAACTGCTGGTACGTGAAGTTTCCGATCAGAAGACAGAAAAAGCAGTCCGGGAGATCCGGGAACTGCTGGATCAGGGCTGCCAGGCCCTGGCTGTGATGCCAAAGAACACTGAAGAGTTTGCACAGCTGATCAACGAATGTTCTCTCCAGGGAATTCCGGTGATCACCGTAAATTCTGATCTGGAAAACACAAGCAGAGTCTGCTTTGTCGGACAGGATGCCCGGCAGGCAGGACGCGCAGCTGCAGATCTCATGCGGGAACTCCTGCCGGAGGGCGGTCATGTTCTCATGATCTCCGGCTATCGTCACAACCGTTCACACGTAAAACGGGATGAGGGCTTCCGGGAGGAATTAAGCAGGATCCGGCCGGACCTGCACATCGAAGGTCCTTTTTTTGCAAATGATGATGAGCAGGTTTCTTTTTCCATGGCCAGTGAGTTCATACAGCAATTCCCGGCAGACCCCAGGCATCCTCTGGGCATCTTTCTTTCCGCCGCCGGTGTGGAGGGCACCTGTCAGGCCATCTCCTCCTGTTCTGCTTCGGAATCTGTCCGGGTCATCTGTTATGACCAGACGGATGAAAACATCAGACTGATGAAAGAAGGATATATCCGTTTCATCATCGGACAGGATGGTTACCGGCAGGGATATGAGCCGCTGATGCTCCTCTTCTCCTGGTTTTTCTATGGAACAGAACTGCCAAAAGGGGAACGTCTCACAGAGATCAAGATCAAAACATCCTATAATATCCCATAAAACATACAGATTTTTCAAACAAAAGGCAACAACTGCCACCAGGCCCGATGACGGTTGTTTAAACCCAAAAGGACTGTGGAAAGATTCTTCCACAGTCCTCTTTTTCTGCTTATATATGCTGTATAGCAGGCTGCAACATGCCTGACAGCGATCTGCTCTTTATTTGCCCAGCAGCTCACGCTCAATGCGTTCTCTTGCTTCCGGTGCCTGCTTGTCCATCTTCTCCGGGAAACCGAAATAGGAAACACAGGCGATATTGTCGCCGCCTACCTTGGGAGCGTCCGGTTTCAGCTGCTTGTTGGCGAAATCCATCTCTCTCAGGGTCTCGAAGATGCCATCAAAATCTACTTCGCCTTCTCCCATAGCGGTATGCTGATGGATGGTCACATCTGCACGGCCTCTTGCATTCAGCCACGGCGGGTTCAGAATGTAACGGCAGTCTTTTGTCTGGTTGTAGGTATCTGCAAACAGCACATGGGTCAGTTCATCCCCTGCATATTTCAGCATGTGTCTGACATCACCCTTGCCCTGATCATAGAAGAATCCATGGGATGCAGAATATACATAACCAAGATTCTTGGAACGGAAGGATTTTACGATATCGCAGGCTTCATCATTCAGTTCGCAGAAATCATAGGGATGAGACTGCACTTCCACACGAAGTCCTTCTCTCTCGATGATGGGCAGAAGCTCTTCCATGGAACGGAAGAACATGCCATTGCAGATCTCCTGCTGGTTGGGATCACCGGAAAACTCTGTATTGATAACCGGTACGCCCATGTTAACAGCGATCTCAATAATCTTCTTCCAGTTGGCTACTGCATGCTGTCTCTGCTCTTCTGTCGGGCCGCTCCAGCGATAAACCACGATAAAGGAAGAGATCTCCACACCGGTATCCTTCAAAGCCTGACGATACTCAGCCTCTGCCTCTTTGGAGAAGAGGGGATGCTTATAAAAAGGATTGATCCTGGGATGGGGAGACTGTTCAATATACTTATATCCCCAATCAGCAACTTTATATACCATATCTTTGATGCTCATCTGTTTTGCCAACACGTCTACATCAAATGCAATTTTCATATTTGTCTCCTTTCATTTTTCAGATCTCTGTTTCTAATAATACTCTTAGAAGCGGCCGATGGTCCGACCGCTTCCATAAGTAGGAGTTAAAAATGTTAAGAAAGCTTTTTGATTCTGATTATTTACTGATCGTAGCCTTCAGGGCATCGATCGAAGTTTCCAGTCCGGCTTCCACGGACATGGTAAGGTCTTCCATTTCCAGAGATACATAGCCATTGTAGCCCATCATTCTGCAAACGGAGAAGAATTCCTTCCACCATTTCAGATCACGGCCGCAGCCAACAGCTACATAATTCCAGGTACGGTCTGCAGAGCAGTCCACCGGAAGATTTTCCAGCAGGCCATCAATATCTGCCTTGTACTGTTCCGGACGGGCGTCCTTGCCATGTACATAAAAGATCTTATTTCCAAGGGCTCTGGCTGCCGCAATGGGCTCAGCTCCCTGGATCATTAAATGGGAAGGATCCAGATTCAGGCCAAGTACATCGCTGTCCTCTCCGACAACTTCACACAGCTTGAAGAAAGTACGAACATTGTGCACAAGAGCGCCGGGGAATTCTTCCAGAGCGATCTTCTTTACACCGCACTTTTTGGCAAGGCTGCAGGTCTCTTTCCACCAGGCAGCAGCTACTTCCCACTGATATTTGACGCCTTCTACCATATAGTTGAAGCCCTGGTATTCCGGCCAGGAAACGGTAGATACAAACCAGTTGGGGGTCTTGTCTCCGGGAGCGCCTGCCGGCAGACCGGACATGGTCACTACGGTATCCACGCCCATCTTTCCGGCCAGCTGAATGCTGTCGCGAATGGTCTTGCTGTGCTCATGACCCATCGGTGTGTCGATCAGCGGATTGCCGGAGCAGTTCAGTGCGGAGATCTTCATGCCTCTCTTTGAGATCTCTGCCAGAAAGGCCTCTCTCTTTGCGTCATCATTGACAAGCTCTTCGGCTGACGAGATGAAATTGCATCCGCCCCAGCCGCCTGAGGTCAGTTCTACGCCATCAATGCCATATGCCTTTACTTTATCCAGCATTTCTGTAAATGGAATCTTTCCGAACACATCGGTACATATGGATAATAACATGTGAGTTTCTCCTGTAAAAAAATACTGCTTGCTATCTTCACCGTCAGAAAAAGGAGGGAACCGGTGGACCCTCCTCCCGAAAGATCCACCAATCCTGTCTCAATCCTTTTTCTCAGCCCGCAATAGCCACAGTAAAAGGATTAGTTGTCTGTTGATCACTCAGCGTACTCGTCAACGTTGTCAGCTGTAACGGATACATAGTCAACCATGACTTCGTTGATGCCTTCATAAGTCTCAGAAGGAGTACCAACTTCATCATAGCCCTTGCCCTCTACCAGGAACTGGTTCAGGACATCCAGAGCTGCCTCGCCCTGACCGGGAGCATCCTGCAGAACGGACTGTACCATGTTGCCATCCTTGATTGCCTGCAGAGCATCTGCTGTACCATCGATACCAGCGATCAGTACTTCTGCGTTGCCGTTCAGGATACCTGCACCCTTCAGAGACTCCATTGCGCCAAGAGCCATCTGGTCATTTGCAGCGATAACTGCCTGGAACTCCGGCTCACCGCTGGAAGCATACTTCTGTACCCATGCATCCATCTTCTCCATTGCCTTGGACTTTACATAGTCAGCATCCTGAGAATCCAGGCACTGTGTATCCCAGTCAAAGCCAAGCTCTGCCAGAGCGTCCTGTGTACCCTGCTTACGAAGTGCAGCATGGTCCAGACCATTGGTACCCTCAAGATACAGGATCTTGGCATTCTCAATACCTACAGAATCCTGCAGCAGCTGGCCAATGTACTCGCCCTCCATGTAACCGGAGTTGTAATGGGGAGATCCGATGAACAGGTACTGGCAATCAGTAGAGTTAGCTGCGTTACCGATCAGGACACAAGGGATATTTGCCTGATTGCAGGCCTTTACAGCAGGAACGATACCGTCAGCATCGCAGGGAACGATGATGATGGCGTCAACACCCTGTGCGATAAAGGTGTTTACCTGGTCGATCTGCTTCTGCACGTCATTGTTACCATCTGTGAAGGAAACCTCATAGCCGGCACCTTCCAGAGATTCTTTTACGGCTGCTTTACGGGAAGAACAGAACACGTCTGTATCTGCCAGATTTACATAACCAACCTTGAATGTTTCGCCTGAAGCTGCAGCAGTATCACCGGAATCGTCAGAGGAGCTGTCCTCTGCTGCCTCAGTGCTTTCACTGCTGTCACTTGCGCTGCTGTCGCTTGAGCTGCTGCCGCATCCGGCAAGCAGACCTACAGCCAGGACACCGGCAACCGCTGCTGTCATGATTCGCTTCATCAATTTCATTTTCATGTTTCTTCCTCCTTTAAAACTTGGGTTTTATCTCTTAAACAGACCCGCCCGCAAAACCTACCGTCAGGCGGACCTGCTTAATTCATGAATAAGAAATGCTTTCCCTTTTCTTATCTTGCCTTCTTCGCAGAGTTCTTGGTAACAACGTCGATGATAACGGCTACTACGATGATGGCACCTTTGACTACCTTCTGAATGTTGGAGTCAACACCCAGCAGAGTCTGAATATTGTTGATGATACCTACGATGATAGCACCGAAGATAGTACCTACCAGAGAACCGGATCCGCCTGACATGGAAGTTCCACCAACGATTACACCTGTGATGGCGTCCATCTCGTAGGTCAGACCTGCGCCGGGAACACCGGAGTTCAGACGGGACATCAGAAGCAGGGAGCCAACGCCGACCAGAGCACCGTCAATCAGGTAAGCGATCAGTGTGATCTTCTTGGGGTTGATACCGGAAGCCTCTGCTGCTTTGGAGTTACCACCAACAGCGTATACATAACGGCCATAGGGTGTCTTGTTCAGAACGATATAGCAGATCACGAAGCATACAGCCAGGATAACGATCGCGGTGGGAACCGGTCCGATGTAGCCCTGACCCAGGAAAGTAAATCCTGCGGAAAGGCCTGAGATCGTCTGACCACCGGTGAAGGTTACTGCCAGACCACGGGCAGCTTCTGTCAGAGCCAGTGTCATGATAAATGCCGGAATGGAGAACTTGGTAATGATGAAACCTGTAAGCAGACCAAGTACCAGACCAAGGCCCAGGGACACGAGGATCGCAAGGAAAACGTTGCCGGTTGCTACGTCAACCATACATGCTACGCAGCCGACCATTGCCAATTCTGAACCATACGCGATATTGATGTGACCCAGAATGATGACAAAGGTTGCGCCAAGGCCCAGGGTTGTTGTACATGCGATCGCCAGCAGGATGTTCGTCAGATTGTAGGCGCTCAGGAAACCGGGCACTGCAATAGCTGATATGATGAACAGGGCCACCAGAATGATGAAAATACCAAATTTGCTGTAAAACTGACCTATATTAAATTTTTTCTTCTCAGCTGCCATTACTTAGACACTCCTTTCGTCGCTAATCTCATGATCTCTTCCTGGCTGAAGTCTTTACGGTCCAGGATTCCCTGAATAACTCCCTCCTGCATAACTACGCAGCGGTCTGACATTCCCATAACCTCAGGAAGCTCGGAGGAAATCATAATGATACCCATACCCTGACGGGCAAATTCTGTCATCAGCTTGTGAATCTCTGATTTAGCACCTACATCGATACCACGGGTCGGCTCGTCCAGGATCATGACATCAACATCACCAACCAGCCACTTAGCCAGAACCACCTTCTGCTGATTACCACCGGAAAGGGTACCTGCTTCTACATTTTCATTTGCGATCTTGATCTGCAGAAGCTGACGCATCTCTTCCACGTCTTTGCTGATTGCTTTATCATCAACCAGAACCTTGGTATATTTTTTCATGTTTGCCAGGGAAACATTGTGATGAATGCTCCTGCCAAGTACCAGACCGTAGTCTTTTCTGTCCTCGTTTACCATGGCCATTCTGTTCTTGATGGCATCACTGGTACGTTTGTTGCGGATCTCCTTTCCGTTCAGGAAGATCTGTCCGGAAGAAATGGGATCCAGACCAAAGATCGCTCTCATCAGTTCAGAACGTCCGGCACCTACCAGTCCTGCGAAGCCGAGGATCTCTCCCTTGTGCAGCTGGAAGCTGATATCACGGAAACGGCCTCCGTCTTCCTTCTTCTGGGTCAGATTCTTTACCTCGAAGCAGACATCTCCGATGGGAACTGTGGTATCCTTGGGGAAGATGTTTGTGATCTCACGACCAACCATGCGGGCTACCAGCTTGTCTGCATTGTACTCGCTGGCCGGGCCGGATTCGATCCACTGTCCGTCACGGATAATGGTGATCTCATCTGCAATGCGGAAGATCTCGTCCATCTTATGTGTGATGTAGAGGATCGCCACACCCTGTGCCTTCAGAGAGAAGATCTGCTTGAACAGGATCTCGATCTCTTCATCACCGATGGCGGAAGACGGCTCATCCATAATGATAACGGATGCATCGCATGAGATCGCCTTGGTGATCTCGATCAGCTGATGGCCGGCAATGGAAAGCTCATACATCTTCTGATGTGCATTGTAGGGGATCTCCAGTCGATCCAGAAGATCCTGTGTGTCTTTGTACATCTTGGCATAGTCCACAAACACACCCTTTTTGGGTTCGCGTCCCAGCCATACATTTTCGGCGATCGTCATTTCCAGAACAGGATTCAACTCCTGATAGATCATGGCGATACCCATATTCAGGGAATCCTGTACAGTTCTGGCACCGACAGGCTGACCCTTGTAGATCATTTCACCTTCATCTGCTACATAGGTTCCGTTAATGATCTTCATGAGTGTTGATTTTCCTGCGCCGTTCTCGCCGCATATGACATGGACCTTACCCGGCCGCACCTTCAGGTTTACACCATCCAGCGCCCTGACTCCCGGGAAGACTTTGACAACACCCTTCATTTCCAGAACGTATTCTGTGTTACTCATAGACCTCCTCCTTGTTTTTATTCTTCGCGCTTTCACAGCGCTTTATGAAAAAAACGTTTTCTCAGAACATTTCTTTCACAAGGATGCGGATATCTGTAAAAATATCCGACATAACCGGTAACTCTTTATACAAAAGATAATGCATCAGATTCTCCACACTCAGCCTGCCCTGTTCCGGCAGGTCGCTGTCGATCACCATGGTGACGCAGTCTTCTTTCATATACTTTATATTTGGCGGATAACTTTCGTAGCCGATGACCTTGATCTTTCCGGCCCGTCCGTTTGCTTCCACCATCTCCGCAACGTCCGCCACACCGCCGCAGGTGATATAAATCCCGTCAAGCTCCTGCCTTGTCTTCAGCATCCTGTCGGTCTTATTTCTTGTGGTTTCGGCATTTTCAAAGCTTTCGATCATTTCCACGATCTCCAGCTTCGGATAATGTTCTGTCAGATAGCTGACAAAAAATTTTTCACGTCTCTTGACATAAAAGCTGTTATTTTCTTCTGCTACTGCGCTGGTCACCACAGCGACTTTTCCTTTGCCTCCCAGGCATTCCGCCATCAAACGTCCTGCTGTCTGACTGGCCCTGATCGCATCCTGACCCACACAGCAGAGCCGCAGCTCTTTGTCGACGTCCGAATTGACAGTGACCAAAGGTATTTTTTTCTCTCTCATTTTCATGAGAGCCTGATTTACGCAAAGGGCTTTGATCGGACTCAGGATCACTCCGTCGTAATCCTCTTCTGTCATCTGCTCCAGCAGTTCCGCCATGCGTTCTGCTTCCAGCATGGTAACGTCATGATAATCAACCCGGATATGATATTCTTCATATTCCTTCAGACCTTCACGGATCCCCTGCAGAAGAAAGGGCTCAGCATCCACACGCAGCAGGATCACACCGATCCGGAATACTTTTTTCCGGTTCTGCAGATTCTGTGCTGCCCTGTTGGGCTGATAATGATTTTCCTCCAGCAACTGCCGGATCCTGGCTCTGGTCTCCTCACTGACGCCCGGTCTGTTGTGAATGACCTTATCTACCGTGGATTTGTGTACGCCGGCTATTCTGGCGATTTCCTGCATCGTCAATGGCTGCCATCTCCCTTGATTTTCTTTCAGTCAAAACATATATGCCATCGGGGTCCGGGGTGACGGCAAAGCAAATGCTTTGCCGTGTCCGGAGGGGATTATAATGGTGAATATGTCGTCTTATTTATAAAGAAGCGGCTTCTCATCATAGACAACCGGCTGTACGGTCTGGGTCTCGCGAGCCTTGGAAGCTGCTGCTGCAGCTACCTGGCATGCGTAACCATCCCATGCATTGGGGCCATCTACATAGCCAGCCTTTGAAGCGTTGATCCAGGTCTGGATCTCCGTATTGTAAGCATCTGCGAAACGCTGGAAGCAATCGGTATACATTGCCTGTCCTGTCTCTGCCGCTGCGTTTACGGAAATGTAATTCGGCTTCGGCATGTTCAGGACTGCACCGTCGCATACGATCTCGCACTTGATATCATAATCGTTATGATTGTTTACAAAAGATTCCACATCGATGCGAACGCCGGATTTTGTTGTCAGGATCATGATCTGGGGATCATGCAGATCCTTGGGACCGTTGTTGGTGCTCTTACCATAGACAACCTGTGCTGTTGCGTAGTCTTCTCCCAGCAGCCAGCGCAGTACATCGATCTCATGCACCATGGAGTTTTCCACTGCCATGCTGTTGTCCCAGTCATCCGGTACGGATGGATTTCTGTGGGCGCAGTGAAGGAGGAGCGGCTCGCCGTATTTTCCGGACTCGATCGCTGCCTTCAGCTGCAGATAACCGGTATCATATCGACGCATGAAGCCTACCTGTACGAACTGCTTTCCTGCAGCCAGTTCAGCTTCTACGATCTCCTTGCACTCGTCTGCTTTTGCAGCCAGAGGCTTCTCACAGAAAACGTACTTTCCTGCCTGAATGGAAGCCAGTACATACTGCTTATGATAAGCATCTGCAGTGGTAACCATCACAGCATCGATCTCCGGATCATTGATCATGTCGACGGGATTCTCATATCCCTTGATGCCGTACTTCTCTGCTACAGAAAGTCCGAAAGCTCCTGCCGGATCTGCGCATGCAACTACTTTTCCGCCCTGCAGGCTGTTGTTGATACGTTCGATATGTGTCCTGCCAATGCCTCCGGTTCCAACCAAGCCAATTCTCAAATCTGCCATTTGTTTATCCTCTCTTCCTCTGCTTTTTTGTTCCGGGAGATCGGTCTGACTGATCTTTTGAAAACCGGCCGCTGTTTTTCCCTTCAACCACCTGGCCCTGGTTCTTTCACCCTGTTTTCATCCGATATTTACGAGACCGGTCTCTTTGTCAATTGTGACAAAATACCATAAAATTTTTTTTATTTTTGGTGATTTTGCCAGCTTTGGTTTTGGAAGTTTCTTCCGCTTGCAGCGTCTTTTACTTGCAGAATCTCTGGATATGACGAACTGTCTCTTCAGCGGCTGTTTTGATATTTTCCTCTGTGCTCAGCTCATAATAGTCCGGACGGAAAACTTCCATAGTGATAAAGCCGTTTTCAAAGTCATAGCCGATCTTCTTCAGGGTATCTGCAAATCTCTTGTGATCCAGGCAGCCTCTGGGATCGGAGGGCCACAGACGTACAGCATCGGTATTGTAACCTGCGCCGGCGGGCACATCCTCTGTATCGTTCAGATGCCATACAAAGATCTTCTTTCCGTCTGCATTCTCCAGCTTGGACCAGTCAGAACGCATGCCGTTGAAATGATACTGATCCAGTGTTACACCTACCAGATCGGAATCCACTGCCTTTACGATCTCATAGGCGTCATCAAAGGTATTGATGGACATGGAAGGCGCACCACAGAACTCGATGGAAAGCTTCAGGCCGGTGGGCTCACATTTCTTTACCATTTCCTTCAGGACAGCCACTGCATCCTCACGGATCTCCTGGCGTGTTGCATAGATGCCTTTTTCAAACAGATCGCAGGAAGGAACAACAACTACCATATGGCAGTCAATGGCTGCGCACTTGGCGATGATGTCATCCAGCTCATCCATAACGGCCTTTTTCTCTTCTTCTGTCTTCTTCATATTGAAGAAGCAAAGTGCATTGTAGGACAGGGGAACGATGTCATTCTCTTTCATGAACTTGTTCAGCTCTTCCAGAGTGCCGCCCTCTGCCAGATATTTGTCCAGGCAGTCAAAGCGGATATCAATACCCTTGAAACCGTACTTTACGCAATTTTTCAGATCTTCCATCAGGCTCTGGTCAGCACAGCCTCTGTTGCCATCCCAGGTACAGCCTTCGTTAAAACCCATTTTCAACATAGCAATCTCTCCTTCTCTCGAATATCTTATGCCTGATAGAACTCAGGAGTGCCGCCGGTAACAACCTTTTCCGGTTTGCCGGATTTCTGGGAAGCAACCAGAGCATCTGCAGTGATGG
>R14__coassemble_262_pt1 | contig 41502 bp, 39 predicted proteins | sample R14__metabat2_high_PE_030 | metagenome-assembled genome bin R14 | reverse complement strand
CTTTATCTCTGAATTCCGTTATGATATCAGAGGAAAGCATTCTGGAATTGGAACCAGTCACATATAAATCAATGTTTCTTTCCCGGGACAGGCCAAGAATGACATCTATAAATGTGATAATCTGCACATCATCTTTCCTGGCTAAAACATGTTTGCCATCTGTCAGATTGGGATTTACAATTGCATAAACCATTTGAATTTCATCCAGAAATACTGTGCATTTTTCTTTTGATGTACAATAATCCCTGACATATTCGCCCAGATAGATCGGATCCCGGTATCTGATATTTCTGTCATCGTCCAGGTCCACAATGAGTATACAATCCTCAGGAGCTCCCTGTTCAATAAGATATCTCCTGTAGATTTCTTTCAGCAGATACGATTTTCCACACCGTCTGATGCCTGTAATTATTTTCGGGAATCCGTTGCTTCTATTTTGAATCAGTTGCTGCAAATATTTATCTCTGCGAATCATGTAATCACCTTTTTTGTAGAATTCTACATTTTCCGTGGCTTTAATATACCTCGATTTCTGGAATCAGTCAATTCTTTAATACGCAAAATTGTAGAATTCTACATTTTTTTCAAAAATACATTAGAGTAAAAAATATCCCAATGAATATTATTGAACCAAAATAAAAAGACGATAACTCTTTTACGAATTATCGCCCTAATAATTAGTTACTGTTAGAGTCGGGCGGAATCAGCCATTCAGAGTCGGGAGAAAATAACCAATTTCAGTCGTTTTAAATTAGCCAATACACCCTTCCATTCTTAGTAATTAGTGTGTTGTTCTAGTGCCAGCTTCTAGAGCGATTGTTTCGCATTCGCGGCCACGGAAGCTTTCGCCTTTTATCATGTATACGATTGCGTCGTCGAAGATCCTGTCAAGAGCACAAAGCAACGAGGAATCTTCTCTGAAGTATTCTCCCCATTTGTCTGGGGTCTAGTTGCTCGTAAAGATAATAGTGTTCGGGCAGTCCTTGTTGTACCTCCGGTCCACGATGTCGAAGAACATCTGCGTATTCTCTTTATCCACCAGTTCCACTTCAGCTTTATCCGCAAATAGATCAGTATCTATACGAAGGTTTAGCTTCTCAGCTATGTCAACGCCCTTCCAAAACAACCGAATAGAACCAAACGCCAAAAAGAGCCACCTTACCCTCAAAGGTAAGGTGGCTCATCTATTGCATCACAAAATACCAGACAGATACTATCTATCTGTCTGTCACGAGTGTAGTAAATTTCGTCATAGCTGTTAAATCTCCTTATTTCCGACCAGATATACCGTCTCCATCAGAGAATCATACTGAGACTGTGACATAATGATCATATTTTCGTCTTTCCTGGTAACGATCATCGGTTCAAAACTGTCTGCAACTTTGTCAAAACACTCTTTCATATTTTCTCGCAGTTTCGTATAGTTTACAGCAAGCATACGTCACCTCCGTACATTTTTCTGTACTTATTGTATATTCCCACAAGCAAGCCTATCAAGCAAATGAAAGGTCATTCGCAGTTCACTGTACCAGTCCGACCACCAGTACCACAACGATCAGTACCGGCAGCACAAATGTCATATAGGGACGCAACCAGTGACCGAATTTCATACCCTTGCCTGTATTGGCTTCCTTGTGGAAGGCCTTCCATCCCCAGCCGCTTTTCAGCACGCAGAAGAACAGCAGCACCAGACTGCCGATGGGCAGCAGCAGATTGCTGACAATGAAGTCCTCCAGATCCAGGAAGGAGGAACCTGCTCCCATGGGCTGAATGCCGGAAAGCAGATTGAAACCCAGCGTACAGGGCAGAGACAGCAGGATCATCAGGGGAATATTGACCAGGCATGCCTTCTTTCTGGACCAGGAAAAGAGATCCATAAACATGCTGACAATATTTTCAAAGACCGCCAGTACCGTACTGAAAGCCGCAAAGACCATAAACAGGAAGAAAAGACTTCCCCAGATCCTGCCGCCCGGCAGATGATTGAATACATTTGGCAGGGTGATAAAAAGCAGGCTGGGACCACTGTCTACGCTGATGTCATAGGCAGCGCAGGCCGGGAAGATGATCAGGCCGCTGCAGATGGCCACCAGTGTATCCAGCACTGCTACATTGACGCTCTCTCCCAGCAGACTTCTGTCCTTGCCGATATAACTGCCGAAGATCGCCATGGCACCGATGCCAAGACTCAGGGTAAAGAAGGCCTGGGTCAGAGCGCCCTTCAGTACCGATGCCAGTCCCACGGATTCCAGTTTGGACAAATCCGGCTGCAGGTAAAAGGCAAGTCCTTCTCCGCCCCCTTCCAGGGTAATGCTGTGAACCGCCAGGACCACCATCAGGACCAGCAGGAAGAGCATCATGACCTTGGTGACCCGCTCCAGGCCGTTCTGCAGCCCCACGCTCAGGATCAGGAAGGCCAATACGACCACAATGACCATGGCAATGACCATGGGGACCGGATCCGCCAGAAGACCGCTGAAGACCTCCGCCACACCAGCACTGTCCATGCCTTCATAAGCGCCGGTGACACTATAGCCCAGATAGCAGAGCATCCAGCCGGCTACTGTGGTATAAAACATCATCAGCATATAGTTGCCGGCCAACGCGCCGATACCGTATACATGCCACTTCTGTCCCGGCTTTTCCAGAACCTGCAGCATTTTGACAGGACTCTTCCGGGCAGCCCGGCCAATACTGAACTCCACTACCATAATGGGCAGCCCCATGATGACCAGGAAGAGCAGATAAAACAACACAAAAATAGCGCCACCGTACTCCCCTGCCATATATGGGAATTTCCACACATTTCCGATACCAATGGCACAGCCTGCACTCAGCAGGATGAAACCCAGTCGGGATCCCAGTTTTTCTCTTTCCATAATTTTCCCCTCACATGCAGACCTGATGCACTGCAATCCGGCTGCATTCTTCCATGCTTCACTGTATAGGTTCCCACTTCCACACAGTCGCAAAACACCGTCCGAAGCTGAACGCCAAACTGCTGTACAAGCTTCTGCTCACAGGCAATTGCATATATCCCGTCCAGAGCTGAACTTCAAACCGCTGTGCCAGTTGCTGCTCACAGGCAATTGCAAATATCCCGTCCAGAGCTGGACTTCAAACTGCTGTATCGGCTTCTGACCCCGGACTATCGTAAACGACCCTGCCGAATCCGCAGAAATCGGCAGGGTCATCTCTCTCAAATCAGTGCTTTACTTCACCTCTATCAGCTCATACTCCAGGCTGCCATAGCCCAAGGCTGCAGCTGCTTCCATGGTATGCTCACCATTGCGGCTCTGTACTCTCTCCAGGAAATGATCACGGCCCGGATCCTCAGAAGCATAGATCAGATCCATGCAGGCCCGGTCGATGGCCACAGGATCCAGAGATACCAGGATACCGATGTCCTTCATACAGGGATCTTCTGCCACATCACAGCAGTCACAGTCAACAGACAGATTCTTCATGACGTTGACAAAGGCCATGTTGCCCTTGAAAAAGTCCACAACGGTGGAGGCTGCATCTGCCATGGCTTCCGGGAACTCTACCTTGGAGGCATGTACTTCCCAGGCAGCGAAACGGTCATCGCTCTTGCCGCCGGAATGGATCCTGGCCTTGCCTGCGCTGGATGCACAGCCGATGCTCAGCTGCTTCAGGGCTCCACCGTAACCTCCCATGGGATGGCCTTTGAAGTGAGCCAGCACCAGCATGGAATCATAATTCTGCATGTTCTTGCCCACCAGATTGCTCTTCAGGACGGTACCGCCCTTCACGGGAAGCTCCACATCCGGGCCCTCTGCATCCATCAGATCCACATCGTAATATTTGCTCCAGCCGTGATACTCGATCAGTTTGAAATGAGACTCTGTGGTATCGCGGACACCATTTTTGTAATAATCGCCATATGCGGTATTGCACTCTACAACAGTGCCGCCTACCTTTTCAATGATGGGACGCCAGAACTCCGGACGCAGGAAGTTCTGATTGCCCTTCTCACCGGAATGCAGCTTGATGGCTACCTTGCCCGGCAGCTCCTTCTCCAGCAGCTGGTACATCTCCACAACCTTCTCCGGTGTGATCTCTCTTGTGAAATAAACTTTTGATTTCATGTACATCCTCCCATGTTTGTATTGACTTTCTCAACCGGGTCTCAAAATTTTTTCATAACAGACTGCTCCGATCCGTCTGCCATATCTCCGGGAAGATCATCCCTCTGCGGGCAGCAGTTTCCTCAGCCTGTCCCTTTCATTATAAGCTATCTTTCCGTTTACTACAAATAAAATATAAAGCCGGTACCCCTGAAAATGTGATCTGACACTCCAATCTGAAACATTTTCCTATTTAATAAACGCCGCCATATATAGCGGTAATGTGAGAATGCCTTCTTCACTGCTGCCTATGTTACCGTTTGCAAACTTATATGCAAATGGAATATTCTTATACTTCTTCATCAATGATTTCATGGGATTCGCCCTCGGGTTTCCACTCTTGATCTCGATAGGGATCACATTTCCATCTTTCTGGATCAGAATATCTATTTCTTTTTTCGTTGTTTCATTTTTGTAGAAATACAGTTGATATCCCTTTTTATGCATGACATTCAAGCTGGGAAAGCGAATTCCCTGGTTTACAACATAACTTCTGCAGCCAAACAGCGTATTTATCTCATCTGCTGCCGTCAGTTTCTTATAATCGCTCCTGCCTTACTCAATGCATCAAACACTGCCGCGCAAAACATCTTCCGGAACAAATCTGCAGAAGTCACCTGATAGGATATACACATACCAAACAACACACGTTGCAGAAAATGCAAGCAGAAAAAGCAAACATAAAATCCAAGCTATCAGGAGGTAAGGAACATGAGAAAGAGCACAGGATTTGCAAAGAAACTGACCACCATGACACTGGCCGCCGCCATCGCCACCGCAACACTCGCTACATCGGTTTTTGCCTGCCAGGCCGGTCCGGCTGACGCACTCGCACCTGTCACGGAGCTTACCGGATCTTACCGGCAGGCCTGCAATGACACCTATACCGTCTCAGGCACAACCAATTATCTGGCCCTCAGAAATGCCTGCTCCTATGACAAAAGCAATGAGATCGGCCGTATCTTCAACGGCGATACCGTGGAGCTGATCGATTCCTCTACGGGATACAGCGGTTACTGGTATGTTTATTCCCCGACACTGGATATGTATGGCTTTGTGAATAAAAGTTATCTCACAGCATATACTTATGCAGCTTCCCGGCCGGTCTGCCAGAACTATACTGTCACAGGCACGACCAACTATCTGGCCCTCAGAAACGCCTGCTCCTATGACAAGAGTAACGAGATCGGCCGTATCTTCAACGGCGATACCGTGGAGCTGGTTGATTCCTCTAAGGGATACACCGGTTACTGGTATGTTTACTCCCCGACACTGGACATGTACGGATTTGTGAATAAAAGTTATCTGTGCTGAATTTGTGAAGCCTCACACGACGGTCACGAGTGTGCGGCGGCAAATCATCAAAGAAGGAGATAAAAAGCCGGTCTGACACAGGAAGAATCAACATTCTTCGCAATCTTAATTCCTGGAAAGCCATGTGTTTTATACCTGATAAGGTATAATTTCATTTATGTCATAGCAAACTATACCCGATATGATATAATTTTATCGGTTTCGCATACAACTATACCCGATATGGTATAGATAAGCCGATTGTATTTGACATTATACCCGAGCAGGTATAAAATATAGCTATTATGAACAGGATTGCTGAATTCATCAAAAAAGAAAGAAAAAAAGCCGGTCTGACGCAGGAAGAATTTGCTTTACGGTCCGGTCTCGGCCTGCGGTTCGTTCGCGACCTGGAGCAGGGCAAGAAGACGGTTCGAATGGACAAAGTAAATCAGGCCCTTTCCATGTTTGGCATGGAGGCGGTTCCCGGTGAGATCCGGAAACGCAGTCAGGAGGACGATGGTTGAGATGCGAAAAGGGAAAGTATATATCCAGGGCATATTCGCAGGCTTTATCCGGGAAACAGATGAAGGCTACTGCTTTCAATATCATGAAACTTATCTCCATCTGGAGAACCCTCCTGCAGTAAGTCTGACCATGCCTGTCAGAAGGGAACCCTATCTGTCAAATGTCCTTTTTCCATTCTTTGACGGCCTGATCCCGGAGGGATGGCTTCTGAACGTGGTAAGCAGAAACTGGAAGATCGACCGAAGCGATAGGTTTGGGCTGCTGCTGAGCGTCTGCAGGGACTGCATTGGTGATGTATGGATAGAAAGGGATAACACCGGAGAAGAGGAATAAATGCGTTGTTTATTTTGCGGAAAAGAATTGAAGAAAGCCGGGGATCCGACAGAGTCTGCATCGCAGTGGCATTCACGATGCTCAGAAATTTTTTTCGGATCCCGTCAGGTGCCCAGGCTCAATGTCAGTCAGTCTCAGCTGGAAGAGCTTGCAACCGAAACCGTCCTGAAAGGGATGACGGTTCCCGGTGTGCAGAAAAAACTTTCCTTGCACCTGTCCCAGGATAATACCCTGCATCGTCTTACGGTCATTGATTATCCATCCGGTTATATTCTGAAGCCTCAATCGGAAGACTTTGCTGCCCTTCCTGAATTTGAGGATCTCGCCATGCGGCTTGCAGGCATCACAGGGATAAAAACTGTTCCCTTCGGGTTGATCCGGACCGGCAGCGATTACTCCTATATTACCAGGAGAATTGACCGGTGCTTTCATGACGGAGAAGTACAGTTGTTGGCAATGGAAGACTTTTGTCAGCTTGGGCTGCGCCTCACCATGGACAAATATCGCAGTTCCTACGAGCGATGTGTAAAAATCATCCGGAAATACTCCGCAATGGAAAAGCTGGATCTGTCCGAACTTCTGATTCGGGTTGTTTTTTCTTTCGTGATCGGAAATTCCGATATGCACCTGAAAAATTTCTCACTGATTGAAGATCGCCCCGGAAGCAGAAAATTTACACTTTCTGCAGCGTATGACATTCTTCCGGTGAACCTTATCATGCCGGAAGACAAGGAAGAACTTGCGCTTCCGCTCAATGGCAAAAAACAGAATCTGACAAGAAATGACTTTCTCCTTCTGGCCGAACTATGTCTTCTGCCAAAGCGAAGCGGAGAAAAGATCATTGACCGGATCTGTAGTCTGGAAAACAAATACATGGAAGAAATTGAGAGATCCTATCTCTCTGAAGATAATAAGGACGCTTTCAGAAATCTGATCAGGCGCAGGATCCAGCGATTGCAGAAGCCCAATCAGGATGAGATCTGAGGAACCTCTGATTCATTTTTTCCCGGATCCCGTCACCAGCGCTCCACCATAAATTCAACACGTTCCTTTGTATCGTCACTAAAGTCTTCCAGATCCTTCATACTGATCACTTCACTCAAGACCAGATTGACAAGTGTAAACTGCATCTGGCTTCTTGACATCTGTACAATAACACCGGGTGACTTCCGGTCTGCTTTGATCCGCTCTTCCAGTTCCCAGAATTTATCGGAAGCAGGTTTGTCTGAGGTCAGAAGAGCAACATACTCCTCGCAGAGGCGCTCCATGTAAGACTCCTGCCAGCCGGGAAGTTTTTCCCGATATAATTTCCAGTCATGTCACGCCCCCCGAGCGGGGAGCGACTCTGATCAGTCTCTGCTTCCTGGCGATGTCCTATTATTTCAATCCACGCCCCCCGCGCGGGGAGCGACCATATTCCGTCCATAGCACGATGGCGGCTGACAGATTTCAATCCACGCCCCCCGAGCGGGGAGCGACTTCATGCTCCCGTTCTGGCTTTGCCAGAATCATCATTTCAATCCACGCCCCCCGAGCGGGGAGCGACGCAAAAAATGGAGGATACGGACAAAGACATCCTTATTTCAATCCACGCCCCCCGAGCGGGGAGCGACTTGACATCACACAAAGAAAGGAAGTACACACTATATTTCAATCCACGCCCCCCGAGCGGGGAGCGACGTCGTCCAGACTGTGGCAGATGCACATAGCGGAGATTTCAATCCACGCCCCCCGAGCGGGGAGCGACTGCAAATATTCACAAAAATTCTCTGGTGTTTTTATGATATCTGCAAAAATATACAAAAGCCAACGAGAATAGTCAAATAAATACAACTGAACCTTATTTTCTCTATCCTCTTTCGACGCTTTTGGCCGTGCGAACCTGTAAGAAAGTTTATGCTCACATATGGTTCGCACTTTTTACTTTCATAGAATCAAAGCAGCACCCGGATCGTAAGACCCCCGAGTACCAAAATGTTCTATTTTCTTACTGTAAGCTTCTCCAAGCTTATAAAAGCGAAGGCTGTCCATTTTTTCATCCATAATTTCACAAAGTTTTGCTTTAAGTTCCAGATATTGCGATGCATTTACTTTGCACTCAAAAACAGAATTCTGTACGCGCTGTCCATAATTCACACACTGCTTCGCAATTTGCCGCAGACGCTTTCGGCCTTCGGCTGTCTCAGTATTTACATCATAAGTCACCAGTACAAGCATCGTTTCCTCACTTCCATAAAAACGGAGGATATCCATCCAGATCACCTCTTATATAACGCGCCAGCAATAATGCCTGCACATAAGGAATCAAACCCCACTCTATTTTCTCCTTCAGATACGGATGGATAATCTTTTTCTGTTTCCGTATTTGCCATTCTTTCTGCAATTTTTTCCGACCATCATCCCTCAACAGCACAGCACCATTTTCCTGCTTTTGAAAATCCTTCGAAGTGATAACCCTGTCATTAATCAGAGTAAGAACGAAACGATCTGCTAAACACGGACGAAGCTCCTCAACCAAATCAAGCGATAGTGAAGCCCTACCCGGCCGGTCTCTATGCATAAAACCCACATATGAATCCAAACCAGCTGCCTCGGCTGCAGATGCACAGTCATTAGTAAGCATCATATATACAAAAGATAACAATGCATTCACATTATCAAGTGGGGGCCGACGGCTGCGTTCATGATAGAAGAAATCATCTTTACTTCGCAGAATCATATCATCCATGCGGCTGAAATAAACATTGGCTGCTGCACCTTCCAGGCCCAGCAAGTTTTCCAGCGTGTTCTCTTCCAACACATTTCTCAAAATACCTTTAATCGATGCCTCAGCATCGAGAAAAGTTTCCTCATCCAACCGCTCACTATGGTCTCTTCTGGCACGTGCCAGAACCTTTCGAGAGTTATATAGCTTGCCGAATAAAAAATTTTTCGCAAGCATTGCACTGCGCTTTTTATCATCAGAAATACGATATTGCTCTTTTCTTAAGAGAACATTCCCATTAGCAACGCCACTGGCTCTGGCAAGAAATTTTCCACGAGGACTTATAAATACAAGATTAATTCCTAACTTAACACATTTCCCCATTAAAGCTGGCGAGGCACCAGGATAAGTAAACAGATAAATTCCCTCAAGGATATGGAACGGAAACCGCCCCAACTGCTCCCCATCTACAGAAACAACTACATTTTCACCGTCAAGAGAAGCATAAGCATTTGGTGTTGTAACATACAATGTGTTCAACAGTTTCCTCATATGTCATCCTCCAGACTTTGTCTCAGATATGTACTGACCGAAATATTTTTCATTAATTTGGGAACACACAGTTCCTTCAAACTACATGCATTGCAACTCTTTGTCGGTCGTACCTTTGGTGTATAACCTCTGCTGTAATACTGATGCATTTCTTCAAAGCTCTGCTCTACTAATTGCCGTAGTTCCTGGGTGAATTTCACGATCGTCCTGCGACGATCTTCACCATAATAAAGTGCTCCTTCTGAAATCTCACAACACAGCATCTCTTCCAAACACATCGCCTGTGCACATAACTGTGCCTGGTCATATGGGCCTGGCTTTGTGGTTCCTCGTTTGTATTCCAACGGATACGGCTTCCATCTTCCCTTCTCTCCACTAATTGGAACTCCTTCGGAGTCATTGTGAAATTCTACCACATCGCATTCTCCGGATATTCCAAGTTTCACAGAATGAATCCTCATCGCCCGTATGGTCAGAATCAAGCCGCGTTTTGTTCGCTTGCCTGCATCATGGGCATTTTTATGCATCAGTTTTCCCTCAGTAGTCCAATAGTTCTCTGCCCATTGCTGCTCGATGTGGATCAATGCCCACTGACGTCGACAGAAGAGAAAATGCTGGAGGCCGGAAAGTAGAAGATATTCATCATCGCTGTACATACAATTACTCCCATTAAATCTTCAAACAAACAACGCTTTCCCGAAATCTGCATTTAAAGAAAGTCCTTTTTCTTCAGAATACAAATTTGGATTAACCAGCTCATACATATCAGAACCCTCCAACTGACATACATCTCCTGCAGTTAACAAGGCATTCAAATGTTGATCGTACACTGATACGCTGAATCTGCTCATTTTCCTAAACAGAGAACGAGATCGCTCTCCATTTCTGAACCGCTCCAACAGATCAGCACCTTCACCCATTGGCACATATACAATGGATGTACTGTTTTCTATCAGATGAAATTGTTCTGAAATAGTTCGAAATGGAAAATTATGTCTTTTTAATTGAAACAAGATTCGCTTTGCATCCTGTGCTTCTTTTCCATTTAAAGACCGCAATTCATTGAAATAATAGGCAATTGCTTCTGCAGATGTAAAATCAGAATATTTCTCGAACGTCATCTCTGTTGCCTTAATCTGTATAGAAAAAATCGGTGGGGATGGATTTTCTGTGCTGAAGACAGTAACGACACTTTTTTCCGCAGGTCTTCTGCCTTCCCGATTGCAACGCCCTGCAGCCTGTAAAATCGAATCCAACCCTGCAAGTTCACGATATACGACCGGAAAATCCACATCGACACCAGCTTCGATCATGGAAGTTGAAACGACCCTGCAAGTTAGCCCGCTTTTCAGACGGCACCGGATCTCCCGCAGTTGCTTGTCCCTATGTTCAGGCACCATAAAAGTTGAAAGATGATAACTTCCCTCCGGTTCCAACTGATCATAAAGAGTTTGCGCGTTCTTCCTACTATTAACGATACAAAGAGCCTGTTCATGTGTATTCATCACTTCAGCTATTGCCTTCCACGACAGAACACCTTCATTTTTAAAACGTGTACGTTGAAACACAGTGGAATGCGTAAATTCCCTTGGACAAATTTCCTGAATAGAGTATCCTGGAAGGAACTCAGCAAATACTTTATCCAAAGCAGGCTGCGTTGCTGTACACAGAACGGCTGATACCCGGTAATGTTCCACTAGCTGCGAAATCGCCGAAATACATGGCTGCAGATAAGAAAGCGGAAGCATTTGTGCCTCATCAAAGATCACTACACTGCCTGCAATATTATGCAGTTTTCGACAGGCAGAAGGTTTACTCGCATATAATGATTCAAAAAAACATACCGAAGTTGTTACAACGATGGGAACATTCCAATTCTCTGTAGCCCGAAACAGCATTTCCACACCACCGTCAGCGTTTTCTTCGTCTTTTTCGGAAAATTGAACTCCGGAATGATACTCGAGAATACAATCTCTGCCCAGAATATTCCGAAAATTTTCTGCAGTCTGCTCAATAATAGAAGTGTATGGAATTACATAAATTATTCTTTGCAGCCCATTTGCTTTTGCATGACGAAGAGCAAACGCAAGAGACGCAACAGTTTTTCCGCCTCCGGTGGGTACAGTCAGACTAAAACACCCTTGCTGTGAAGTTTCCCCTTTTTTGATGCATTCATCCAGAATATTGCACCGGATTGTATTCAGATCACCATGAGGCGGATACCATTTACAGACCGATTCATTCAGACGATCGTTTAATGCATCCATCGAAATTTCCTGCTCATGAGAAACAGATCTGTTGGCCATAAATGCTTCTGTGTCAAGATAATCCGCATCTACAAGACATGAAAAAAGCATTCTGGTAAAAAAAGCGTCAGTCAATGCGTCACGACCGCAAAACCCGGGAGGTTCCGCGCCTGGCACACCATTGATTTCAGACAACCATGCTGTATAATCCGGAATTTTATTGGCACGTACACTATTCAATCTCCCAAGCAATGTTGGTTTATCAATGTCAGCTCGCCCGCCTCCATCTGGCAATCCTCCGTGATGTCCAGAGATGCAAAATGCACCGAAAACATTTCGACGCGTTATACATTCGTACATCCCGGCTGAAGCATGATTTATCTTCGGTCCATTCTCCAATAATCTGTGCTGAAAAGGCTGACTATATTTTCCGATATCATGTAGAAATCCTATCATGTATCCAAGATCTGCCGACTGAAATGTTTGGGCAAATTTGCAACATAATTTCGCTGTTCCAGTAAGGTGTTCCAACACAGTTTGCTCTCTTCCATCCATGGAGACATGAGCCAACCATTTTCTATTGCGCGGCAGGTTCATCGGCGAAACTCCCCTCCTGTCTCAGCGATATGAACATCATACCGCTGAGATATTAATTTTCTTAATTTCTACGCTCGCAGGTCACACCTTGGGGTAAGGCATCAGTATCAACTGAAACAACATAGTCAGAATATGTGCGAGGAATATCTGTCTGCTTTTCTACATGAATCAAGTCGAATAACTTGTGAGCCGGTGCGTTGCCCAATTCACTGTCATGTTTAAAGATAATCAATTCCCTTACAGCCATCTTGCCACGTGCTGCGGAATGATCGTTTTCAAACATATTCATGACAGCATCCCAAAACAATGTTAAATCTTCTTCTGAAAATCCTGTAGTTTTTCGCGCAAGATTTGCCGATATATATCCCTCACACTTATACAGACCATACGGAACAATATACTTGCGTCCCATTTCGGTGTTTTTCTTATCCGCATCAGCCTCGGTGGTAATAGCCACACGGGTAATTGTGACCTCCTGCGGAACAATAGGATCAATGCTTCTGGCAAATCCCATCTGAACTGGTCCTCTGACCTGACCGCAGTTCAGAGAGGCCTTAACAAAGGTTGTCATCACAGCGCCAAAGGTTCGAATATCAAAGAAATTTTTGCACATCCAATTGCGGATCTCCACATCAATATTCGAATTCTCCTTTTTCTTGCTCTTAACGGTTTTATCAGTCACATCCAGTGCTGCATACGCCTCCGCATCGCTTCGGTTAAGCGGAACACCATCCTTGATATAGATACGATAACCAGCAGAGTCCTCCTTGACCATCTCGACATAATTACGGATCTTGCGCTTCAGGCAAACATCGGTCACTATACCCAGCCCAGTCTCCGGATCGGTGCGAGGCATATTTCCTGCATCCGGATCTCCGTTAGGATTTCCATTTTCCACATCAAAAAGCACAACAAATTCATAACGGTTTTTGATAATATCACTCATTTTAATCCTCCTTATGATTAGCTGAATAGCGATTCTGAGTCTGATGATAATAACCCAGCTGAAAAGAACCTTGCTGCGGCAAATTTAATCTGACAGGCATCTCCTCATCTAATTTAGCAAGAATATCCTGCATCTTGCGCTCAAAATAGACACAACTGCCATTATCCAACTTTCGCATGTGCTTTTGAGCAAGATTAATTAAAATAGGAAAAATAACTGAAGGAGTAGCCGACGCGGAATTAAAATACCGATCCTTAATGGTGGCATTTATTCCCGGATTTGCTTTAGCCTGAACCTCTTCCAGCACAGAAAATAGTCTGCCGAGATTGTAGGCAACATTGGTAGAATTAGGATTCAAAGACACAGTTAAAACCTCCTTTGGAACGTCTGGATGTTCATTCTTCAGATAATATGCTTTGATAATAGCTGCACGACCACGAGTAATCTCATGATCTGCACGAATGCGGAGCACTACGCCATTCAGCAATGTAGCGGGATAACAATATCCGTTCAGAACTGAACGAAGCAGTTCGCCTGCGAGGGCAGGAGAAACGGATTTTTCTTTGCTTTTCTGGTTTACGGTTTCCTTTAACAAACGCCAGATAGAGAGCGATTCCATTGTATCATAGGCCGGGCGTTCAATTTTAAGACGCTCCTGATGCTCAAGAATATTGGTCATCATCTCCCCAAAGGTACTCCGCATAAAGAACCGAACAGAAAGGCGGGCAGCATTCGGTGCAATTCCCAACACATAGAAAGGACGATTCGGATCCACCAGCCTTTCGTCAAAAGAAAACGGTTTTCCCACGGCAATGTCCTTTGCCATCTCCCTATAGTCATTTTCCGTATAGGAAGAATCTTCAAAGCAAATATTGCCGAACACGTCCTGATAGTCCGGTTCACCACCCTCTGCCCAACAGAGGACTATTGTATCGCCAATATAGTGCGTATGTGATCCGTCGGCGATTAGATGATTCAGTGCTGCGCCGTAAGCAAACGCAGCATATTCTCCTGTAGGAGCATTTTCCCCTTGTAATCCTTCCTTTCCAAAGGATCCAAATGCAGGTGCGTTAAATGACACCAAGGATGCGCCGCTGGATTGTGCGCCGTTGATTCCCTTGATAGGCGGATGAAGGAGTGCTATAGAATCCCTGCGTCCTGTTACAAGGCAGGTGATCAAAGCCGCATCATTTAAACTGCTCCCCACTCCCTGTAAAACGGAACGGATTTCAGAAATTTCATGAATATACTTCCCATTATATCGAAATACCAGATTGACACCGCTGCAAATATCCTCTGCACAATCCTTTAGGGCAGGATGGTTTTGAAACTGAGCCGGAGACCATGTGTCAAAGAAGCTGAGAAGCGCTTTTGCCGCAGGAGCTTCACAGTTGGATAACAAGTCCTGATGCAATCTCTTACAGGCTTCAAAGCATTCCACCGCCCGTTTTGGCTTTTTTTTACTATCCACACCCAAAATATAGGTTGAATTGTCCCAAAGAAAGTTTGATTTAATTCCGCTGCTTCGCTTCACCGCTGCTGGAACAAACATTTCCCGCGGTACAAGTTTTGTTTTCTTTCCCTGCAAGACTTCATTCTTGATATTAACTGCATGTAGCAGGGCTCCTGTATCATCAATCACCAGCGCATAAGAAATTTTAGCTTGCCCCCAACCAGGCGCCTGAAGTTCCCCACTAGCCAGAAGATCTTCATAATGCCGAACCAATGTCTGAAGGATCATCTCAATACCTCCTCACTATCAGCCGAAGGAACTTCCAAAACACCATTTTTCAAAACAGCACGGAAAAACATCGGCATAATATTTTCAGGATCACTATAATCCATGTCATACAGCATGTATCCCAGATCCCGTTCTCCCCTTAGTTCAGGTGGACATTGCGGTTCAGTTACACAGAAATCGAAGTTAGCCGGAAACTCCCTGCATCCCAAATAGGGCTGACTATAGAACTGCCCCCGTTTCACCCTTCGCTTGATAATATCCTGAAATTTTCCAGGATTATCTCCAGAAGCTGCCTTTTCAGTTAATTCAAAATGTGCCTGAATGACATAATGGACGTTTTTCAATAGCAGCGAAGCTCGTTGCTGAATATCATTGGAAGTAGCTATGTACAATTCTCCGCTTCCTTTTTCTTTAACTGATTTTACCTTTCTGCAGCTGATTTTGGACTTTACTTCATTACGGCGCAAATTCATGAATGTTATTGGCGCACACACATAAATTTTATCAATCTGCCATCGAAGCCCCGGATGCCAGTAAATGCTTTCTAACAATCCACGAGCCGCAGAAGGTGTAATCATATCATAAGATACACGTTCAACCTTCATTTCTGGCCTGGTGAAAAGAGCGTAATCTCCCCAAACCTCTAATTTGATTGACATCTTATCCCTCCTTTCTCGTAAAATCCGATTTTATCATTTTTCTTTAATACCTAAATTTTTAAATATTGATATTTTATTTTAATATGAATCTTCGCCTTTGACCAGTTTATCTCTCATTCCTGATTTATTAAATCCACAACAACAATACATGTCTAAAAGTATACAAACTCCTCCACAGCAATTACCTACTATCATTTCCTATCGATCCATACTTACATCAAAAATCCAACACTCTATTTCTACCTGACAGATAATTCCCCATCACCTCCTGCAGAAATGCCGCATATTCCTCTCTGACATTTTTCGGACCGTCAAGAACCGCCCCTGGTCCCAGGCCGGTCAGCCAGCCGAAAAACTGGGGACTGACAGACACCATCACTCTTATGCGGAAATAATCAGCATCAACGGGAATGATCCAAATATCGTGGCCAAAGCGGTCCAACATTACTCCCACCAGGCCATTTCTGCAGGTCAGAGAAACTTCCGTATCATATCCGCCATACATGCCAAATGTTTTCTTGGTAAATGCCGGCAGGTCAAAGCCTTCAAAGTCCTGCTGCCCTTTGCGGTCGGACTCCAGCACAAAAGTCCTTTGCATTTTATCGACACGGTAATGTTTGATCTTCCCTGCAGCAGCATCATAGCCCACCAGATAGTAATTTTCATCATCCCAGGTCAGGGCCCAGGGACTGACAACATACATGGCACCGGCCTTTTTCGGCACCAATTCTCTGTTCAGATTCCACTCACAATACTGGAAGGTGATCTCCCTGTTGCTGCAGATGGCATTGTGAATGTTTTCCACATTGTAGAAAATGGTCTCATTTTCTGTCTTTGGCCGGTTAACAATGAATACCTGCTTCTGCAGAACCGCTGCATCGGCCCGGCAGCACAGTTTCTCCAGCTTCCGGATCAGTTCTCTGGACTTTAATTCTGTGATAAATTTGGAGGACTGTACAGCATCCACCAGAAGCTTCAGCTCCGGCAATTCAAAATCCCTGGCACCGACATAATATCCCGGATTCGTTCCCTTCTTCTGCTCGATATCCAGACCATATTTCTTCAGGATCTCTATCTCTGAATAGATCGTCCGCCGGTCTACAGAAATGCCATGCTCCTGCGCCAGAATTTCTCTTATCTGCGCAGCATTTAATAAATGATTTTCATTTGTCCGCTCCAGCAGCATATCCCTGATATAAAGGATGTGGAGTTTCTGATCCCTGGACGCCATAGGTTCCTCCTGTTTAAATGTCTGATTGCCTTAACTACTTCTTATTCTTCAAAACCACCGATTCAATTTCTCCCTGTAAAACGTCACGTCACCTGGCGATCCTCTGCATCAGCAACTGTCATAAAAATAGCTTTCGCAGGAAGGAAAAACATGGAAGTTCTTCAATAGCTTTTCCATGATGAATAGCAAAAAAGGAAATCTCGGATGTGGAAAGTGTGTATTTTACGATACGGAAAATCGACCAACAACAAAGACAATATCATTTTACAATAAATAGCAGTACAAAAGTCTGCACAGCCAGTTATTTCATTAAAAACAACCGTTGGCCCTACACCGCATTATATAATATAGACACCCGACTTTGCTTTGCCCTCATCAGGTTGACAAAAACCGCCATTCCGCGTTTCTCGTGACACCACATTTAGATACTACGCCTGACTCCGCTTTGCTGCTCTACGTAAGTTCGAAGACGGAAATCTATAGATTTCCTATCTCACTTATCTTATCCGGCTAACAAAAATTCGAATTCCCATGCCGAATAAATCTGTTAAATCTCCGCACAACAAAAGGGACGTCCCTCCAAAGGAACGTCCCCATTTCACGCATAAATTTTATTATTACTCTCTGTAATTCTTGTAAGCCTCGAATTCCTCTTCAATGCTCTTGTCAGGGGCCTTGGTCACAAGGCTGACAACAACGATGCAGACGATGCTCACGATGAAGCCTACCAGCAGGGAATACAGGCCCGTGACAGAACCGATGGTGGAACCGTTCAGCAGGGGCAGGTAATCCCAGATGATGACTGTGGCGGCACCGGAAATGATACCGGCTACAGCGCCCGGCAGGTTGGTCCTCTTCCAGAAGAGGCTCATAACTACCAGAGGCCCGAAAGCGGCGCCCAATCCAGCCCAGGCATCGGATACCAGGTTCATGACGGAGCTGTCCGGATTCCATGCGATAAAGATGGCGATCACAGCGATCACTGCAGTAGTGATACGGCCCAGTCGCAGGACAGTTTTGTCAGAAGCATCCTTCTTGATCAGGCCCTTGTAGATATCCTGGGACATGGAAGAAGAACACATGAGCAGCTGGGAATCCGCTGTGGACATGATGGCTGCCAGGATACCGCAGAGGAAGAGGCCGCCGATGAATGCCAAAGGCAGATAATCGATGAAGACCTTCTTGATCATTTCAATAAATACAGACTCAGCGGATGCTGCGCCGGCTGTCTCACCCAGGATAATGGGTGCCAGGAAGGCACGTCCCACCAGAGCTACTACCAGAGCCATGGCGCTGGCGATCACATCCCATGCAATGGCGATGCCTGCGGACTTCTTTACCTCGCTCTCACTGCGGATCGCGAAGAAGCGAATGATGATATGGGGCATACCGCAATAGCCAAGACCCCATGCCAGGTTGGAGATCACTTCCACTGCTGTAATGGGGTGATCGCCATTGTAAAACAGGCTCATGTAATGCTCGCTGTTGACGCCTGTGGATGCCAGAACGCTGGAAAAATCGCCTTCAATAAAGAAGTAAGCGATCAGCGGCACTGCGATCAGGCCGATCAGCATCAGCATACCCTGAATAAAGTCTGTGGTACATACGGCGCGGAAACCGCCCAGCAGAGTGTAGGTCAGGATAACTACAGCGCCCACGATCAGAGCTACATGATAATCCCAGCCCAGTACGGAATTGAACAGCTTGCCGCCGGCTGCCAGGGCAGATGCGGTATATACCAGGAAAAAGATCATGATGACCACGGAAGCGATACCCTTCAGCAGGTTCTTCTGATCATGATATCTGTTGGTAAGGAACTCCGGTACGGTCATGGAATTGTTGGCCACGATCGTGTAACGGCGGAGCGGCTTGGCGATGACCAGCCAGTTGATGATGGTACCGATCAGCAGACCGATGGCGATCCAGGCCTGACCTGTACCCAGGGCATACATGGAACCCGGCAGACCCATCAGCAGCCATCCGGACATATCGGACGCCTGTGCGGAAAGTGCCGCTACGGGACCGGACAGCTGTCTTCCACCCAGGAAGTAATCAGCGGATCCCTGTGTCTTCTTGCCTGTTACCCATCCAACCACGACCATGATGGCCAGATAGAAGACAAATGCAAGGATAATTGCAATAGTTGCACTGCTCATAGTAGATTTTTCCTCCTCATTGAGATGCGATCCCGCATCTTTTCTGTTGCAACTGCTGTCTGCAGACAGCACACCGAGGGGTATTTTAACATTTCAACGGTTACGGAACAAGAAAAAGCAGGCCACGGATGGTAGACAATAATTCATGGTAAATGTTATAATACATGACAGTTTGGCATATATCTATCAAAATATGTCACGATATAATTCCGGCAGATACACATTTGCAAATCATTGGGTTTTTTGATGCAACAGGGGAGCAAAGTCGGAAAATGGGCGCAGTTGTCCCTTGTGGGCAAATGTGCACTGATTTTTCGAGTTTAGCGACCAGCAAGAACATACCCGTCCGGGCATATGTTCACATGGAATGGGGAAGGGGCCCCATGGAATGTGAATGTTCTCAGCATGGCGGGATAAGTGAGACAGGAAATCCATTGATTTCCGTCTTCGAACTTATGCAGAGCAGCAAAGCGAAGTCAGGCGTAGTATCATAAAATTGTGATGGTATGCGATGTACCACGGGAGGTTTTTATGGAATACAACAAATATACCGTATTTCTGGCCGTTGCCAGACTCGGCAGCATTTCCGCTGCCGCTGCCGCCCTTGGCTACACCCAGTCCGGCATCAGCCATACCATCCGCCGCCTGGAGGAAGAAACGGAACTGACCCTGTTTGACCGGGGCCGCAGCGGTGTCACCCTGACCAGTGCCGGCCGGGAATTGCTGCCCCTGATCAATCAGCTGGAGCAATGCCGGGAAAATCTGGCCCAGACGGTCCAGTCTCTCCACAACATTCATCAGGGTACTCTGAACATCGGCACTTATTCCAGTATTTCCCGGAACTGGCTGCCTTATATCATCCAGAATTTTCAGAAAGACTATCCTTCGATCACCATTCACTTCAAGGAGGGGGGCTATGATGAAATTCTCCGCTGGCTGCAGAACCGGGAGGTCGACATCGGTTTTCTGAGCAAATATGAACTGGAAAATCTGGAATGGATCCCGCTGATCAGAGATCCTCTGATGGCAGTCCTGCCGGCAGATCAGGCCGCTGCCGATCCTGCATTTCCATCAGAGAATTTCAATGGGCAGACCTTTATCATTTCTGCACGAGGCATAGATATCGATGTCCACAAAATGCTGGAGACCAGCGGGATCTCGCCGGACATCCGCTACTCAGCCCAGGATGACTATACCATCCTGTCCATGGTAGCCTGCCATCTGGGCATCAGCATCCTGCCGCAGCTGGTACTGGACCAGAACCGGTCGGATCTGCGCTACCTGCCCCTGCAGCCTGCCTACACCCGGGAGCTTGGCATCGCCATTCCCTCATCGGAATATGCTTCTCCCGCCGCCCGGGAATTCATCCGCTACGCAGAACTTTATGTGGCGGAGAATTTTTCGAAGTAATAAGTACAGATGTCTATTTGTTTACATAATATTTCTTGTTGTTTGAAATATGACCTGTTATAATGCACTTCATACACTCGATAATATCTTTTATAGGGTAGTCGGGGTATTATAACAAAAAGAATTTTTCTGTCAATTCAGTTTTCCGGATCGTGGCAAATGCAAAGGAGGGAAAACATCCGTGAAACTTATCGCAGCATTGTATCTTCTCATCGTAAATATCATCGGCTTCGCCATCATGGGGATAGACAAATCCAAAGCCCGCAAACACGCCTGGCGGATCCCGGAGAGAACTTTTTTTCTGGTGACGCTGCTGGGAGGCGGCATTGGCTCCCTGATCGGCATGTATTTTTTTCATCACAAGACCAGACACTGGTACTTTGTAGTGGGGATCCCGGCCATCCTGATTGGGGAGATCCTTCTGCTGTGCATCCTCCGTTTTCATTTTGGCTGGCTGGGGTGTCTGCTGCCCTTCTGATCCGGGCAGCACATTACTCCATCCCAATGACCCATCCCAATGACCCATCCCAATGACTTTTCACATCCGCTTCCGCATGCTCTGCCGCAGATGCCAATAACTTAAACTTCTCGCATCCCCCCGCAAGCGACCACCGCATTGATCAGATCATTCAGCTGATGTTAACCCTCACATCACCCCCTCCACCCAGGCGACCGCATAGATGCAGATATGCCGATTCTGTAATCGGCCAGAGTCCGGCGAAACAGCCGGGAACTCTGCCGACATTTCTGCCCGGATCTTCGGGACAAATCACTTGTGATATTCCATGCTCTGCGTTATAATTTCACAGATTGTTGGATTGTCTTATAATTTGCAATTCAAACTTCCCGCGTCACCTTCTTCGTAAAACATCAGTCTATACCGCATTCACTTTGTGCGGGAAGTTTTAACTTCAAAAAATTTTTCTGTACCACTTTAATCCAGGAGGAATCAAATGGCTGAACGAATCTTTGCCTTCACAGGCAAGGGAGGCGTAGGAAAGACCTCCCTGTCCGCGCTGACTGTCAGGATCCTGGCAGAGCGTTTTCCTGAAAAAAGGATCCTTGCCATCGATGCCGACCCGGCCATAGGCCTGGCCACTGCCCTCGGCATTGAACCACAGCGTACCGTAAATGACGTACGTCTGAAATTCATTGACGCCTTCCGGGCTCCTTCCAAACCTTCCGCACGGGAGGTCATGAACGAGGCCCATTATGAAGTCACAGAAACCATCACAGACTGCGGAACCTACTGCTTTCTGGCCATCGGCCGGCCGGAGGAATCCGGCTGCTTCTGCGCCGTCAACAGCTTTCTCAGAGACATCATTTCCGAACTGGCGGAAAGCTTTGACTATGTGGTCATCGATGGGGAGGCCGGCATTGAGCAGATCAACCGCCGGGTCATGGAAACTGTCACAGACCTGATCCTGGTCAGCGATTCCTCCAAAAAAGGCATCGATGTGATCAAAACCATCCGCAGGGTGGCAAAGGACCGGGAGATGTTTACCCGGGACTACACCATCATCAACCGGGTGAGAAATGAAGCCCACCTGGCCCTGCTGGACCTGGAAGAACTGAACCTGACCGGTCATCTTCCGGAGGATGAGGCCCTGGAACTGCTGGACATTCAGGGAGAGAGTCTCTCTCTGCTGCCAAAGGAAAATATTACTGTACAAAAACTGTCTGAGATCATAGAAAGGATCCTTGCCTGATATGAAAGATCTGAAACACATACATTTCTATGAAGACCTGCTGACCCAGGCCAACAATGATCTGGTCCGGCAGGCCAGAAACCAGGGGCAGATCGCCGTGGGCTACACCTGCTACTATGTACCGGAAGTCCTGCTGAATCTGGACAATGCCTTCAGCGTGCGTCTGCGGGCTCCCAACACGGGCTCCCTGGACATTTCCCAGTACTACATGACCTCCTTCATCTGCGGCTATGCCAGAGCGCTGGTGGAACGTGCCTTTGAGGGCGGCTTCAACTTTGTGGATTACTGGTGCTCCTCTGACACCTGTCAGCAGATGAACCGGGTGGTGGAAAACGTCCACGAGCTTGGCCTGATTGAAAATGAGAAATTCGGTCACGGCATTATTGACGCCCCACTGAAGATCTCCCCTCACGGTCTGAAACACTATATGCTGCAGATCCGCACAGAATTTCTGGAACCCCTGCAGGAAAGATTCGGCATCGATATTTCTGACCAGTCCATCCGGGAGGCCGTCCGGGAACACAATCAGATGTGCGCCATTTTCGAAGAGATCTCCGAGCTCCGCAAGGAAGACAATCCCAGGATCACACCCAGAGAATTCCATATCCTTTCTCTGGTATCCTATGCCTGTCCTACCTCCCTGATCCTGCCCTATCTGCAGGAGACCCTGGAAGACCTGCGGACCCGGAAAGCAGATGAAAAGAACCCCTGGCGGGCACGCCTGGTGGTCATCGGCTCCGAGCTGGATGATTACGCCTTTTCCGAGATCATGGAGTCCTGCAAAGCCTATGTCGTGGCGGACCGCTACTGCTTCGGCTCCATTCCCGGCAGGCAGCAGATCCCCCTGACAGAGGACGAACCGGCCTTTGACCAGGTCTGCCGTTTCTATCTGCAGACCAACATGTGCCCCCGCTTCATGTCACAGGACAAGGTGGCCCAGCGCCACGAGACCATTCTGCGCTACGCAAAAGAATACAAAGCGGACGGCATCCTGTATGAGCAGGCCAAGTTCTGCGACTTCTGGGGTTATGAGCGCCTGATCGGTCCTGCCTATCTGCGGGACAAGAGCGATATCCCTGTCATTACCGTAGACCGGGAATATGTCATCAGCGGTTTCGGCCAGCTCATGACCAGAGTACAGGCCTTTGTGGAAAGTCTGGAGATCAAAAAGATCCAGAAGGAAAGAGGGGTGAGATAAATGGCCGGACAGGCAAAGCTTTACAAGGACAAGACCGCCATCCTGAAGCATCGCGAGTGGCGGGGACTCCGGGATACCTGGTATGACTACACCCAGTGGCTGAAGCTCTGGGGCATTCTGATCAAATGGCTGCTGCGTCATCCCATTCAGAATGTCAAGGCCCTCTTCCGCTATCGCTGGATGTTCACCTATCTGACCGTGCCCTCCTTCTTCGACCGCATGATGGCCAATATGAAGGGCGCCGCCCTGCGGGCAGCCCGCAACAACATGAACACGCTGGCCGTGGCAGTCACAGACATCCTGACGGATCTCTTTACTGCGGACCTGCATCTGCATCCCGGCTCCAAAAAGGCGGAAGCCGCCGGCAAAAAGATCCTGCTGATCGATGAACTGGTACCTGTGCTGCTGGCCCGGGGCTTCACAAATCACAAGATGATCCTGCAGCAGATGATCCCGGCCTACCTGCCTTCCCTGATCAATCAGCACTCTCCCGTGCACTATATCAGTGTCTCTGAGTCCTATGGTCTGCCGGCAGATGTCTGCCCTCTTCCTTCCCTGGAAGCAGGTGTGGCCATTGAAGATGATTATCCGGTGATCGCATCTCCGGCCTTCATTTCCTGCAACATGCCCTGTGACGGCTCCATCATGACATCCGCTCTGCAGGACAGACGTTTCGGCCTGCCCACCCATGTGCTGAATGTTCCCCTGCGCTGGAAGCGGGAAAACGTGCAGGAATATGCTGTAGCGGAATATAAGGACTGCATCCGCTTCATTGAGGAGCAGACAGGCGAGACCTACGACTGGGATGCCCTGAAAAAAGCCTGCGAACTGTGGAATGAGCAGACCCGGCTGAAGATAGAGAAATGGGAGCTGAACATGACAGACCTGTCTCCCCACACGGGAGCCACTGCCTGGCTGTACCGGATCTTTGAATATCACTGCGCCTGCGGCACAGATCTGGGCACCAAAAATGACAGAAAAGTCAATAAGATCCTGCGCAAACAGGTAGAGGCCGGAAAATTCCCCAAAACTGTGAAGCACCGGGCCCTCATCTGGAACACACCAGCCAACATGTATGCCAATTTCAATACCTGGCTGCTGGATTGCTGGGGCATTGACTCTGTGGCGGAAATGATCGACTTCCAGGGTTCGGAGATCATTGACACCTCCACCCATGAATCCATGCTGGCCGGTATTGCCAAAATGGCCCAGGGCACTACCATGCGGGTCCATACCAAGGGCGGCTATCACGTGATCCTGGATGACCTCTGGGTCAAGCTGGAGCAGTTCCACGCGGACATGGTCATCATGTTTGACCAGATCTCCTGCAAGGGCGTCGGCGCCATCAATGGCCTCTTTGAGGAGGAAGCCAGAAAAAGAGGCGTCCGCTTTGTATGGGTACCCCAGGATCTGATGGATCCCACCACCATTTCCCGCCGTTCCATGCGGGAGCATATCAACAGATTCATGGAAACCGTAATGAAAGAAACACCGGTGGATCCGTCTCTGCTGGACTTTGACGACACCGAAAGCTGGTAAAGAGGAGGTATTGAAATGACAAATTATTTCGGCGGATGCGACGTTGGCTCCACCTATGCAAAATGTGTGATCATGAATGAGCAGGGAGAGATCATCTCCCATTCCACCGTCCGTTCCAGGATCAACCCTGTCACCAGCGCAAATCTGGCCCTGGATGAGGCCATCGGTCAGATCCCGGATCTGAACAGTGCCGAACAGCTGACCTATCTGGTGGGCACCGGCTACGGCCGCAACAAGGTCCCCTTTGCGGATGAAAACATTTCCGAGATCTCCTGCCATGCCATGGGTGTTCATGTGACAGATCCCACCATCACCGGCATCATCGATATCGGCGGACAGGATGTCAAGGGCATCGCTGTGGATACAGATGGCACTGTGAAGAATTTTGCAATGAATGACAAATGCGCTGCCGGCACAGGAAAATTTTTCGAAGCCATGGCCAGAGCCTTCGAGCTTTCCCTGGAAGACTTCTGCAATCTTTCCCTAACGGCCAAAAATGTGATCCCCATCACTGCCCAGTGTACTGTTTTCGCAGAGTCAGAGGTGACTTCTCTGGTAGGCGAGGGAAAACCCATGGAAGAGATTGCAGCCGGCCTGCAGGTCTCCATCGCCAAGCGCTGTTTCGTCATGGCAAAGAAGGCAGGCACAGATGGAAAGATCACTCTGACCGGCGGCTGCGCCAAAAATGCAGGTCTGAAAAAGGCCATTGAGCAGGTGCTCCGCTTCAAGGTAGCAGAGCTGCCCATTGATCCCCAGCTGATGGGGGCTATCGGCGCGGCAGAATTCGCCCGCCAGAAAGGAATGAGGTAAGGCCATGTCTGTATTATTTACTGTGCTGATCGTCATTGCCATCGTACTGGCTGCCCTCTTTGTACTGACCGCTCTGATCTACTGGTTCAACCTGGATACCAAAGTCGTCAAGCTGCTGGAAAAGCCCATGATGAAGCACTATGACAATATCAAGCGGGATAAGAGGCTGTAACCCTTTCTGCGCTCTGAAAGCGTCAATCTCATTTGTGCAGGGCAAGTCAAAAAGAGACGAGTGGCCTGTAATTCTGAAGAAGCTGTATACTGTAGAAATGGAAAAAGGCTTTGACAATCTCAAAGAGCCTGGCTTCTGTAACGTTTTGCAAGTAGTCAGTAACCAGCAAACATAATAGGATTTTGACAAGTGCAAAAAGATAAGTTTCTGTAACCGTTAAAACACCTGGAGGCAAGGAATACCTGATGCAGTTATTTGATGATTTGATAAAAAATACGCTCTCCTTACTCAGGACAGAAGAGATCACGATGCTCTCTCCTGCTGAAAAGGCCTGGGAACTTCTGCCCCGCAACACCTTTCTGATGGAGCGGGACACCGCCATCGAGCTGGGGGGCTATCCGGCAGAATCCATCAATCTGATCCTGCCCTCCGGTCATCTCTCCCGGCTTCTTGCTGAGGCTGCAGCCATCCAGGCTGACAGATCTGATACCGTTTCTGACCCGGATACCGGAGGAATTTGCAGCACCGCAGCCCCAGGCCCTGTACCGGGCCGACGATCTTCTGCCGGAGCAGAGGCTGATGCAACACAAGCCGGCCTTGTAAAATCCCTACCGGGTACGGAAGAATCTTCTGTCAGAGCAGAGACTGATGCAACGCAGACAGGCTCTGAACGATTCCTGCCGGGTACGGAAGAAGCCCCTCACAGAGGTCGGTCTCTTCCCACCGACTCACAGGAGCAGGCGCACGGTACATCTGCCCTACAAGGCGCGGAAAGATCCTCCAGACGTTTTTTTACGCGTCGCAGGAATAACGCTCCGGAAATCCCGGATAGTCCCTCACAGGCGCAAAATGGGTCGCTCCTCTGCAATGGTCTTTACTGCATTGGGAACCCGGCATTGCTGAAAGAAACAAAGGCACGGAAAAAGGTTCCGGTCTCCTTCGGCAAGATCCTTCTGGTGGAAACCACAGGAGATCTGCCGGAAGAAAGTTTCTACGACTTCACCCAGGAACTGCTGCTGACAGACGCCTCCCTCTACCTGAGAGATGTCATGCTGCGCCAGTCACCGGCCCATTACAATCTGAATCTGCGGGTCGGCAAAAAGGCTATGCAGGCAGGCTTCTCCCTGCCGGCAATGGCTGAGACCATTCGGCAGCAGTTTCTTGCATTGCCAAGGGTACAGGCAGTCACCCTGATCCTGCTGATCGGCGACAGTCCCCTGTACAGGGCTCTGCTGCCTATTGCAGAAAAAGCCAGAGAACTGACCCTGACACTGAATCACATCTTTGATGGCATCGATATGGACTGCGGCAGCTGCGATTTCAATGCCCTTTGCGATGAAGTGGAGGGCCTGCGGGAGCTGCACATGCGCCGGCGATTTTGACTTACGCCACAACCTCCGCAGACCCTGTAGATTCCGTTACGAGCACAAGATAGCAATCCAGAGGAAACCATCATGTTCAAAGGAACACTTTTCTATAGCGGCCCACTGCCGCCTGCCCTGGTGACATCAATGCATCGCTGCTATCTACGGACAACAATGCATTGCTCCAATCAATAGACATCAACGCACTGCTCCAATCCACAGCCAACAACGCACTGCTCCAATCCACAGCCAACAACGCACTGCTCCAATCTATGGATATCAACGTGCTGCTACAATTTACAGACATCACAAACCCCCGGATATCACCGGAAGTCAGATGACTTCTCTCTGGATACCCGGGGGTTTTTCATCAACGTTTTTACTTATTCAAACATTCCGCATCATACCCCTCCGCGCGAGCGGCTGCCTTTAAAACAGATCCGGGTCCGGCGAAACATCTGAGTCTTAAAAATGTTACTTGTTGTAGTTAACGATCTTTCCAAAGTCAGGCTTCAGAGCAGCGCCGCCGATCAGACCACCGTCGATGTCCGGCTTAGCAAGAAGCTCTGCGCAGTTGCCTGCATTCATGGAACCGCCGTACTGGATACGTACAGACTCTGCTGTTGCAGCATCATACATCTCAGCGATGGTAGCACGGATCATAGCGCAAACTTCCTGTGCCTGATCAGATGTAGCTGTCTTGCCTGTGCCGATAGCCCAGATCGGCTCATATGCGATGACCATGGAAGCAACCTGCTCAGCTGTGATGCCTTCCAGGTCAGCCTTGATCTGAAGGTTGATCCAGTCTTTATATGCGTTTCTCTCACGAAGCTCCAGAGACTCGCCGCAGCACAGGATGGGGGTCAGACCTGCTGCAAAAGCTTTCTTTACTTTTGCGTTCAGGAAAGCATCATCCTCTTTGAAATACTCACGACGCTCGGAATGACCGATGATCACATACTTAACGCCTGCATCCAACAGCATGGGAGCAGAGATCTCGCCTGTGTAAGCGCCCTTATCCTCAATGTAGAAGTTCTCAGCACCAACAGCTACGTTTGTGCCCTTAACAGCCTCAGCTACCGGAACGATGTCGATGGCCGGTACACAGTAAACAACATCAACTTCGTCATTGTTTACCAGGGGCTTCAGTGTCTCAACCAGAGCAACAGCCTCGCTGGGAGTCATGTTCATCTTCCAGTTACCTGCAATAATTTTTCTTCTTGCCATTGTAAAATTCTCCTTTTCAGATAAATCGTGTACAAGAAACGTACTACCTATAAATATAATCTCTCTGCTAAGTTTCTGTCAAGCATGAGTGACGGATTCCGGTCTGGCATCGCACATCCCCGCCCCAAAAACAACTTGCCACCAGGCGGCATTTTATGGATTTTGTTATTAACAGTCTTTCCCGACTACAAAAGGACCGGCTGATAAAACAGCCGGCCCCCTTGTAAGAGTAACTTATTTGTCATTTGCTGCTGCTACACCCGGAAGCTCCTTGCCCTCAAGATACTCAAGGGAAGCGCCGCCGCCTGTAGAGATGTGGCTCATCTTGGGTCCGAAGCCCATCTGATTGACAGCTGCCGCGGAATCGCCGCCGCCGATGATAGTGGTAGCCTCTGTATCTGCCAGTGCCTGTGCAACTGCCAGAGTACCTGCTGCCAGTGTCGGATTCTCGAATACGCCCATGGGACCATTCCATACAACAGTCTTTGCATTCTTTACTTCGTTTGCATACAGCTCAGCTGTTGCATTGCCGATATCCAGGCCTTCCATGTCTGCGGGGATCTCATCCACAGATACGTTCTTTACTTCTACCGGGCCATCAATGGGGCTGGGGAAGCCTGCGGCAACTGTGGTATCGATAGGCAGAAGCAGCTTCTTACCCAGTTTCTCAGCCTTTGCGATCATTTCCAGGCAGTAGTCGATCTTGGAATCATCTACCAGGGAATTTCCGATCTCCTTGCCCTGTGCCTTCAGGAAAGTATAGGCCATACCGCCGCCGATGATCAGAGTGTCACACTTCTCCAGCAGATTAGAGATAACATTCAGCTTGTCTGCAACCTTTGCACCGCCAAGGATGGCAACGAAGGGACGTACCGGATTTTCTACAGCATTACCCAGGAAAGCGATCTCTTTCTCCATCAGATAACCAACTACACAGGTATCAATGTAAGCTGTTACGCCAACGTTGGAGCAATGTGCACGGTGTGCTGTACCAAAAGCGTCATTTACAAATACTTCCGCCAGAGATGCCAGTTCTTTGGAGAATGCCTCTCCGTTCTTGGTCTCTTCCACACGATAACGGGTGTTCTCCAGGAGAACAACATCGCCATCCTGCATAGCTGCTACTGCAGCCTTTGCGTTGGGGCCTACCACCTCGGGATCTGCTGCAAACTTCACAGGCTGACCCAGCAGCTCAGCCAGACGTACAGCAACCGGTGCCAGTGTCAGCTCAGGCTTGGGCTCTCCTTTGGGTTTGCCCAGATGAGAGCAGAGGATCACCTTGCCGCCATCAGCGATCAGCTTTTTGATGGTGGGCAGAGCTGCTACCAGACGATTCTCATCTGTGATCTTGCCTTCCTTGAGGGGAACGTTGAAATCGCAGCGTACCAGGACCTTCTTGCCCTTTACATTGATATCATCAACTGTTTTCTTCAGCATTTCTTATACCTCCAATGTCTAAAAAAGGGCCCGGTCCTTTTGAGACCGGACCCTTTGGGTTTCGATACTTAATGAACTCTTTTACTGATTATGCAAGCTCGGAGAAGTACTTGATTGTACGAACCATCTGGCTTACATAGGAGTTCTCATTGTCATACCAGGAAACAACCTGAACTTCTGTTGTGCCGTTGTCCAGCGGCAGAACCATTGTCTGAGTTGCATCGAACAGAGAACCATATCTCATACCGATAACGTCAGAGGAAACGATCTGGTCTTCATTGTAACCAAAGGACTCTGTGGACTGAGCCTTCATGATAGCGTTAACCTCATCAACTGTAACTGTACCTGCAACAACTGCTGTCAGGATAGTTGTGGAACCTGTCGGGGTAGGAACACGCTGTGCAGCACCGATCAGTTTGCCGTTCAGCTCGGGGATAACCAGGCCGATAGCCTTTGCAGCACCTGTGCTGTTGGGAACGATGTTGATAGCTGCAGCACGGGATCTTCTCAGATCGCCCTTTCTCTGGGGACCATCAAGGATCATCTGATCACCTGTGTATGCGTGGATTGTGCACATGATACCGGACTGGATCTTTGCCAGGTCATTCAGACCCTTAGCCATGGGAGCCAGGCAGTTTGTTGTGCAGGAAGCAGCAGAGATAACGGTATCTTCCGGCTTCAGTGTCTTGTGGTTTACATTGTAAACGATGGTGGGCAGGTCATTTCCAGCAGGTGCGGAAATAACAACCTTTCTTGCGCCGGCCTTTACATGAGCCTCTGCCTTAGCCTTGGAGGTATAGAAGCCTGTGCACTCCAGAACTACGTCAACCTTCAGCTCACCCCAGGGAAGGTTTGCTGCGTCAGCTTCCTTGTAAATACGGATTGTCTTGCCATCTACTGTGATGGTGCCGGCTTCTTCATCAGATGTAACTGTGTCAGCCAGTGCGTACTTGCCCTGAGAAGAATCATACTTCAGCAGGTGTGCCAGCATCTTGGGAGAGGTCAGGTCGTTGATTGCAACAACTTCATAACCTTCTGCGCCGAACATCTGACGGAATGCAAGTCTACCGATACGTCCAAAACCATTAATTGCTACTCTTACAGACATGTTTTACTCCTCCAACGAAATAATTCTTGTTTTTTCCAACGACATAATTGTATCGAATCAAAAAACAAATTGCAACCGTTACTTTATTGCCATTTTCACCAAAATTCACAGTGAATCCATGCCATTTCTCTACGGATTTCAGCATAATGCACAAGATTTGGTCAAGTCATGGGCATATTTTGATATTTGTCGGCTGGCCATGCACAAACTCCGTCACTTCATCAAAGCCATTTGCAAGAGCGATCCGTTTCAGTTCTTCAAACTCATGGCAGAGGTATTGCGGCACATGGGCGTCTCCGCCAAAGGTGATCCTGCGGCCGCCCAATTCCCGGTACCGGCGCAATACGTCCGGATGAGGATTGGGATAGCCGAGGCCGTACTTCAGGCCGCCGCTGTTCAGTTCCAGAGCCACCTCCTTGCGGACCAGCTCCTTCAGGATCTCATCAATCTCTTCCGCATAGTCTGCAGGGCGATAGCTTTTTCCGTGATCCCGGCCATAACGCACGATATAATCCAGATGTCCCAGGGCATGGATGCCTTCTGTCACCCGCAGACATTCTGCCGTCTCCCGGAAATAACTGCGGAACAGGTCCGGGTCCTCCCGGTCCGGAAACAGATCCCGGTAATAGACATCCTTTCCCTCCAGCAGATGCAGGGAACCCAGCACATAATCAAAAGGATACTTTTCCAGATAGGCAGAGATCCTTTCCCCCAGATGGGGCTGCATGCCCATCTCCACACCGATCCGGATCTCCAGACGGCCTCTGTATTTCGCCCGCAGGTCCAGCAGCCTGTCCCAGTAGCGCTCCGTATCCAGCTGAAATTCATCATCAGGAAAATCCATGTCATAATGATCTGTGAAATAGACCACCGTCTGCCCCAGTTCTTCCGCTCTGGCCAGCATGACCTCCACAGGGGTATCGCTGTCCTCTGAAAATTCGCTGTGCATATGTGTATCTGCCAATCTGTATTCTGACATCTTATCCCTCCCTGTCTTCCTGCTGCTCATTTCTCATATTTTGATTTCATCCGCCCGCCAGCCTCATTTCCGGCGGATATTTCCAGGATTTGATCTTTCCATCCGCCCGGAATCACCTTCGCCGGCGGATATTTTCTCCACTTCAGGATTTCATCCGCCAAATTTCCTCTCTCGCGACGGATATTTCCCGGCCTTCTCGATTCCATCCGCCCGTCAGCCTCATTTCCGACGGATATTTTTCTCAATTCCTGACTCCATCCGCCCGCAAACGCCCTACCGTATAATTCCGCCGCCGGCCACATAATCATCCTGATAGAATACCAGGGCCTGGCCCGGCGTGGCGGCCCGCACCGGCTGATCAAATACCGCCTCCAGCGTGTCCGCTCCGGTCCGGCGGATCTCACAGGGAGCCCCCTTGTGACCATAGCGGATCTTTGCTGTAAAGCGGCCGCTCTCTCCCACCTCCATAGGCGGGATTCCCATGAAATGGATCTGCTCTGCCGTCACCTTACTGCCGAACACAGCATCTCCTTCTCCGATCACCACCTCATTGGTCTCCGGCCGGATCTCCTTGACAAAAACCCGCCGGCCCATGGGCAGCCCCAGGCCTCTGCGCTGGCCGATGGTATAGTGGATGATGCCCTTATGCTGTCCCAGCACCCTGCCGTCCTCTGTAACAAAATTCCCCACAGGCGGAACCTTGCCGCAATAACTCTTCAGGAAAGAAGCATAGTCCCCATCCGGCACAAAACAGATCTCCTGACTGTCCTTTTTGTGGGCCACCGGTAAGCCGGCCTTTTCTGCCATAGCCCGGATCTCCGATTTGGTATAGGCACCCACCGGCATCAGCGTATGGACCAGCTGCTGCTGGGTCAGATTGTACAGCGCATAGGTCTGGTCCTTTTCTGCCGTCACAGAGGAAGCAATGGCATACCTGCCGTTTGGCAGCTGCTTCACACGGGCATAGTGACCGGTGGCAATGTAATCCGCTCCGATCTCCAGAGACCGCTGCAAAAGAGCTTCCCATTTCACATGTCGGTTGCAGGCGATACAGGGGTTGGGGGTCCTGCCCTGGTAATATTCTTCCGCAAAATAGTCCATAACGCACTTCCGGAAGATCTCCCGGAAATTCATGACATAATATGGGATCTGCAGACACTCTGCCACCCTGCGGGCATCGTCCACCGCGGACAGACCGCAGCAGCCGCCCTCCGTCTCCAGAGTGAACTCGTCCTCCTGCTGCCAGATCTGCATGGTCACGCCGATCACATCATAGCCCTGCTCTTTTAACAGCATGGCGGCCACTGAGGAATCCACTCCTCCCGACATGCCGACTACAACTTTCTCCGCCAAATCTTCCTCTTTTCTTTTTCATATGATATAAACAAGCCCGGGCTCTCTGCTGCGCCCGGGCTTATTCTGTTTATAGGCATTTCCCAAGGCTCCGAAAAGATGTTTTCGCATCCCGCCACCCAGTAACCTTAAGGGAAAATCCGATGTGGGAAGTTTTCCTTAATACTCTTCCTCATCTTCCTCTTCACTGATATCTGTCTTAGGCTTATCCAGTCCCTCGATCTTGATGCCATGCTTCTCTGCATAATCCCACAGAGCCGCATGAATAGCTTCCTCTGCCAGCAGAGAACAATGTACCTTGACAGGGGGAAGTCCGTCCAGAGCCTCCATAACTGCCTTGTTGGTCACCTGCATAGCCTCCTGAATGCTCTTGCCCTTGACCAGCTCTGTAGCCATGCTGCTGGTGGCTACTGCCGCACCGCAGCCAAAGGTCTTGAACTTGCAGTCCTGAATGATGCCATTGTCATCAATATCCAGATAAATTCTCATGATGTCGCCGCACTTGGCATTGCCTACGGTACCTACACCGCTGGCATTTTCGATCTCACCTACATTTCTGGGGTTGGTAAAATGATCCATTACTTTTTCGCTGTACATATCTTTTCTTCCTCCATCTGCTGCCGCGCTCTCATCCATCCTATGACGGCGGCTGCGGTCTTCTGTTTTCCTGTGCTTCGCTTTTTCAGTTCGTACAGGTCACGTTCACATACACCATTTACAATATCCGTTTTCGAAGATATCTTTTCCTTCCGGAATCCGGTTACATTCTCCTTCACTGGGAGGACATATGCCTGACCCGTCTCCTGCGTTTTTACCTGGAGAATACATGCCCGGTCTGCTCCTCAACATTGCCCGAGGAACATTCGTATGACCGGTTTCTTCATTTTCGCCTGGGAAGATACATTCCCGATCTGCCTGTTCTCACCAGACAGCATGCTTCCATTTTTCTCTGCTGTTCCGGCGAAAAAAGCCAGTGTCCCTTCTCATCTCCCGGAAAGCAGAGCATACCCCCGAAGTTATCCTGTTCAGGGAATCAGGGCCTTCGTCTTGCCTGCCTTGAAATCCTCATACAGAGGAGACATGCTGCGAAGTCTGGTAATGATCTTCTTCACTTCCTCCACTGTTGTATCGATGTCTTCTTTGGTGGTCTCTGCGGAAAGGGTCAGACGCAGGGAACCATGGGCGATCTCATGCTTCAGACCGATGGCCATCAGCACATGGGAAGGATCCAGGGAACCGGAAGTACATGCGGAACCGGAAGAACCGCAGATCCCGGCCATATCCAGCATGATCAGCAGGGACTCGCCTTCGATAAACTCAAAGCTGAAGTTGGCATTGTTGGGAAGGCGCTTTTCCGGATGACCATTCAGCTTGCTGTGGGGTACTTCCTTCAGGATACGGCTGATCAGATAATCCCTCAGCTCGATCTCCTTCGCTGTTCTCTCAGCCATGGTCTTCGCTGCCAGCTCTGCGGCTGCGCCGTAGCCCACGATACCGGGCACATTTTCTGTACCGGCACGACGTTTTCTTTCCTGGGCGCCGCCATGGACAAAGGAACGGATCTTCACACCCTTGCGGATGTACAGGAAACCGATGCCCTTGGGACCGTTGATCTTGTGGCCGCTGGAACTCAGCATATCGATGTTGTCATCTGCTACGGAAATGGGCACCTGGCCGAAGGCCTGCACAGCATCTGTGTGGAAAAGAACTCCAGCCTCTCTGGCAATGGCACCGATCTCCCGGATGGGCTCAATAGTACCGATCTCATTGTTGGCATACATGATGGAGATCAGGATGGTCTCCGGTGTAATGGCAGCTCTGACTGCCTCAGGATCCACCAGACCATTTTCATCTACATCCAGATAGGTGATCTTTGCGCCGCGCTCTTTCTCCAGATACTCGCAGGTATGCAGAATGGCATGATGCTCGATCTTTGTGGTAATGATATGGTTGCCTTTTGCCTTGTATGCTTCAAAGGTGGCCTTCAGTGCCCAGTTGTCTGCCTCGCTGCCGCCTGCAGTGAAATAGATATCCTCTGCTCTGGCACCCAGTACATCGGCGATCTGCTGTCTGCCCTTTGTGATGGCCTCCTTGCTTCTGCTGCCGATCTCATAAATGCTGGATGCATTTCCATAGTTCTCACAAAAATACGGAAGCATAGCCTCCAGCACTTCCGGCGCTGTTTTTGTTGTTGCTGCATTATCAAGATAAATCATCTCAATCCCTTCTTTCCCTCTTTATTTACAAAAATCCATGGTGCTCTACGCCACCACATTTTATGATACAGACATCTGACTTCATGCTTCGCACTACTCTGTATAAGTTCGAAGGCAGAAATCCATAGATTGCCTGTCTCACTTATCCTGCCCGACCGCAAAAATTCATGCCCCCTATCAGGAATATTCACACTCCATGCTATCGCATTACCCTCACAATCACCAAAAATCATGACGTAAGCGCGTGATTTCACCCCGAAAAGTAACTGTGCATAACGCTTGCAGGCGGAAATCACAGATCTCCTGTCTCACATATCCCATCAGGCCGAAGGAAGTCCGAATCCCCCTGCCGAATCATTTCGTCACTTGATTCGAATCTTCACTGACACTGCGGTACAGTCCTTCAGTTGCCTGTATGCTGTCTACGTCATGACACAACTCTTCAGTTCTGACAGACAGGTCCGGCGGAAGATCCGCTCTTCTCGATCATGGCCCGGCTTTCCTCTACCAGCTCACTTAGCATGATCCCATCCACCGTCTGGGAGATGGCATCATTGATCTTTTTCCAGACGAACTTGGTCACACAGATCTCCGAACCCTCACAGCCGGAGTGCTCCTCAAAGCCGCTGCAGGTCACTGCATCCAGATTTCCCTCCAGGGAACGCAGAATGTCACCCACTGAGATCTCATCCGCTTCTCTGGCCAGTCGATAGCCGCCGCCGGCGCCCCGGACACTCTGTACAAGCCCGGATTGCTTCAGCTTCCGTACCAATTGCTCCAGATAGCTGACGGAAATGCCCTGTCGGTCCGCAATGCTCTGTATAGAGACAGCATCTTCCTTTTCGTGAACAGCCAGATCGATGAGTGCCCGCAGTCCATATCTTCCCTTGGTTGATAATTTCATATCTGCACCTCTTAATTCCGACTATTTTACTCTGGTTTTTACAGACCTTAGGATAACACTCTGTATCTTTAGTGTCAAGCATACGGATTGTACGGAATTTCATACTTTAAAAGAAGGGCTGTCTGCCGATCTGACACGGCAAACAGCCCTATGGTTCAAAATATTTATCACTTACATTCATGCCGGCAGTTCTGAAAAGCATACGATCCGGAACCTGCCGCAGGAATGCAGAATTGCAGAATCGCAAAAGCACTGCGGCCAGGAGCATCCGCTCACGGCGTCACCGACTGTGCCATTGTCTGCATCGCTTCCAGGGTTGACGGAATGACCAGCGCCATCAGAATTATGACCAGAATGCATACGATCAGGGCAAGAATAAATCCGGCACTGACAACGCCCTTGCCCTCTCCTTTGTCTCCCTTGAAAAATCCTGCATAAACAGCGGATTTCCCGGTGACTTTCGCGCAGTACCGGAGAAGGAAGAAGGTGATCACAAGACCGACCACTGCAAGCACGATCGTCAATATCAGGTCAGAGGTGCTGCCGGTAATAGTCAGGTGCTCCACATATCTGGCATGAATTAATCCCGGAAAATGCAGGTCCAGTACAGACAGACCATTGTTCACAAAATGTAAGATCATCCCCGGCCACATGCTGCCTGTCAGTTCCCGCATCACTGCAAGGACCAGACCGATAAATGCCGCATAAAGGAACTGCTGTAAATTCATATGGAACAGGCCAAAGAACAGGGCCGACCAGAGGATGGCTTTTCTGGCCCCTCCGGATCTTTTGAAGCCGGCAAAGAAAACTCCACGGAAGAAAAACTCCTCAAACACAGCCGGCACTACAGCTGTAGAGACCAGATCAGCAAACAGACTGTTGTTCTCTGATGCTATCTGCTGGCTGAAAAGAGCCAGCGTATTGCCGCCGATCATACTTCCTATCTCCCCCAGAATGGCATTGGTGGGCTCCAGCAGAAAAACCAGCAAAACAGAGATCAGAATAATGGAAGGTTTTATCCCTACATTATAAGGTACAAATTTCCAGTAGACAGTTCTGGATCCCATGCAAAACAGGAATCCTATCGCGATCATGATCAGATAGGGGATCACGCTGCTGAGTCCGTAAACATCCGGCAGGCCAAACATACCATACATACTGGAAAGCGTCATAAAGCCAATCAAAAAGACCAGTAGATACCAGTTGTTACATCTTTTTGTCATAACGTACTCCTTTTTTAGCCATTCAACTATGCATTTTAATTATTGGGTTTGATTCAACCGTCTGGTTTATTTTATCCTGCTGGTTTGCCATTGTCAAGGTATCACTTAACTTTACAGAAGATTGAGGATATCATGATTATAATACGTATGAGTCTGCAGACCGGAAGTTTTCTCCCGGGTCACGTGGATTCTCTACCCGGACCGCGCCAGTTTACTCCATATTGGCTCCATATTCGGAAACTTTTATCCACACTCCCTCTCGACATTCCGTGAAAGATGTTGTATGATACGGAACTGTATGAGCAGAATTCTGCAATTTCCAGATTGTTAACCGGATCCTGCAGATGGCAATGCGACACGTATGCTTTCTTACGCCGGCCTGCACACAACCGATTTTCCAACGGCACCGCAACCGGCAATGCACCACATATACTTTTATATGCCGTCCCGTATGCAACAATTTTCCGATGGCACAGCAAACAGCGATGCGTCACATATACCTTCTGGCATCGCATTACTGCACATATGAATTCCGGTATACCGCGTTTACATTCTGACGGGCAGTCAGTGTCTGCAAAATCTGCAGCCGCTCCAGAGGCAGATGCACATTTTTCAGACTCCGCTCCCCTTTTCACCATATAACAAAGGCAGGTAGTAAAATGAGTTTCAAGGCAATCGCAAAAATGCCCACCGCAGACGAAGTACGGAAGGCAGTTCCTCTTTCAGAAACAGCAAAAAAAGCAAAAGCAGTACGGGATGAGGAGATCCGCAGGGTCTTTACCGGTGAATCCAAAAAGTTCATCGTCATCATCGGCCCCTGCTCTGCAGACAATGAGGATGCTGTCTGTGACTATGTCAGCCGTCTGGCCAGGGTGCAGGAGAAAGTTGCCGATACCCTGATCCTGATCCCCAGGATCTATACCAATAAGCCCCGTACCACAGGAGAAGGCTACAAAGGCATCATGCACCAGCCCAATCCGGAGAAAAAGCCGGATATGCATACCGGTATCCTGATGATGCGCCGCATGCATGTGCGTGCCCTGGAAGAATCCGGTCTTTCCGCAGCAGATGAGATGCTCTATCCCGCAAACCTTCCCTATGTGGACGACTTTTTGTCCTATATCGCCATCGGCGCAAGGTCTGTGGAAAATCAGCAGCACCGTCTGACTTCCTCCGGTATCGACATTCCGGTCGGTATGAAAAATCCCACAAGCGGCGACCTTTCCGTCATGCTGAACTCCGTCAAGGCTGCCCAGGCCTCCCACACCTACGTGTATCGGAATTATGAATGTCTGACCTCCGGCAATCCGCTGGCTCACAGCATTCTTCGCGGCTATACCAACAAACATGGCAATGCCGTACCCAACTATCACTATGAGGATCTGGCTCTGCTGCTGGAAAAGTATGAGCAGACCAGTCTGATCCATCCGGCTGCCATCGTGGATACCAACCATTCCAATTCCCGCAAGCAGTACGCCCAGCAGCCCCGTATCGCCCGGGAAGTCATGAACAGCCGGCGCTACGACCCGCAGATCGCCAAACTGGTCAAAGGCCTGATGATCGAAAGCTACATTGAACCCGGCTGCCAGAAGATCGGCACAGCAAATCATGTTTACGGCAAATCCATCACGGATGCCTGTCTTGGCTGGGATGAATCTGAGCGCCTGATCTATGAGATCGCTGCACTGGTAGACTGAATCCTCAAACGGACGCACCCGCTGAGCAGTCATACCAGGACACCTGAGATCGCTGCGCTGGCAGACTGCATTCTCAAACATGCAGAATTCCCCCGCCAGGCTGTCCACACAAAAAGCAGTCCGGTCTGAAAAAGCAAAAAAAGAAACTGCCGCAGAGCCTGCGGCAGTTCTTTTTGTTTTTTCGAGTTTTTCGTTCTCAGCCTCCGTTGCTGTCCTTTCAACAGATCTCTACTTGCGGGGATGGGTCTTGCGATAAACACTCTGCATGCGATACAGGTCTGTATTTACATACACCTGTGTGGTCATGATGTCCGCATGCCCCATCATCTCCTGTACACTCTTCAAATCGGCTCCGTTGCGGATCAGGTGATAGGCAAAGGAATGGCGGATCGTGTGAGGTGTGATCTCTTTCGTGATCCCGGCTGCAGCGGCATAGGTCTTCATGACTTTCCAGAAGCCCTGACGGCTCATGGGATTGCCGGAACAGTTCAGGAACAGGAGCTCGCTCTCTTTCTCCTTCAGCAATGCAGGACGGGAATGCAGGATGTAGGCCACCAGAGCCTCTTTTGCTGTATCTCCAAAGGGAACCGTCCTGGCCTTTTCCCCCTCCTCACTGACAAGAAAACCCAGTTGGAGATTAACACAGGATAGTTTCAGATGAATCAGCTCACTGACTCTCAATCCGGTTGCATATAACAATTCAAGCATGGCTTTGTCCCGGATCCCTTTCGCTGTTGTGCGATCCGGCTGGGACAAAAGGAGATCGATCTCCATCTCACTGAGGACCGTGGGAGCCTTTCTGACTACCTTGGGGGATTTCACGCCCACTGCCGGGTTCTCTGAGATCTGCTTTTCCTTGTAAAGATAGCGAAAAAAAGAACGAAGCGCAGCCATATTTCGGGACACAGTGGCTGCGGAAAGATTCTGCCCTTCCAGAAAGAGAATGTAGGAATTCAGCCCCTCTGATGTTACACTGCCCGGCTCTTCGATCTGCTGGGTAGCAAAAAAATCAGCGGCCTTCAACAGATCTCTTCGATAGGACGCTTCCGTATTGTCTGATGCTTTTTTTACATTATGTAAATAAGCCATATAACTCTGAATTGCATTTACCATAGAATCGTCTTCCTTTTCTATTATTATAAAAGCAATTCACCCTTCAAAACTAAATTCATTATAGAGAGAGAATTTTCAAAAATCAACCGCAATTTTTCGCATAAACATGCGCAATAGCGGCGATTTTTCCGATCTTCCACAAGATATCGTGGGCAGGGACGCCGGCCCACTCCATATCTAGAAATACACAGTCAAAAATTTTTTTCAAGGAATTTACATACGGCGGATTTTCTTCCCCTCATCTGCTCCTGTCTCTTATGTCGACCCGATCTCACTGCCTGCTGATACAGCAAAAGCCGCCGTACCGTAAAGGTACAGCGGCTTCTCAGATCACAATGTTATCCGGCGATCGGTGGAATTTCCTGCATCCTGATTCGACTGCAATACGCTTCTTCAAAGCGCCCCAACATAGTCCACCTTGCTTTCAGCAGGATTCCCGACAGATCACAGTCCCAGAAAATCGGAAAATCCGGTCAGATCCAGGATCTCCATGATCTCTTTGTTGATATGGATCACATTCATCTCCGGAACGGCTTTTTTCAGTTTCAATACCACCCGAAGACCAGCGGAGGAAATGTAGGTCAGCTCCTCCAGATCCAGTGTCAGCTTCCCGGCCTTCTTTTCCTCTACGGCATCCATGGCTTCCTTCAGGATCTGCTCCGCATTGGAAGTATCTACTCTATCCGGAAAAAACAGGGTCAATACATCATTGTTAAAATCTACCTTCATTTTTATTCCTCACTTTATCATAAGCTGCAACTGCTTGTAGTATAACACCAGATCCGGCTCTTTGCCATAGCAATTAACGCAAAAACAACTACAACCTCTACGCGCCCATTTCCAGCCCATGGACTCACGCGTATCATAAAAAACATCCATGGTACATCGCGTACCACCACAATTTTATGA
>R14__coassemble_257_pt1 | contig 41872 bp, 34 predicted proteins | sample R14__metabat2_high_PE_030 | metagenome-assembled genome bin R14 | reverse complement strand
GTTCATAGCTCCCTGCATTTGCAGTCGAAGGAGGAGAAGGTATGTTGGCGCAGATCGTCCCCGCCATTTCCATCCGCCCGCCGTCCCGATTTCCTTCAGCGCAGGACATCCTGCAGCCGGCATGCCTTCTCGGACGCCTACGGAGAATGCAGCCGGAGCGTTCAAAAGCGGCTCGTATTTCCCGCGGACGGAAGGCATTTTTCAGGAATGCCTTCCGAGCGAAACTTCGGAAAATGCATCCGGCATTTTCTGAAGATTTGAGCGGTGCCTCCCGGGAAATGCGCGGTGCTTTTGTTCATAGCTCCCTGCATTTGCAGTCGAAGGAGGAGAAGGTATGTTGCGCAGATCGTCCCCGCCATTTCCATCCGCCCGGAACTACCCGCGCCGACCTCTTCCATTTTACAAACTGCAACGTCTGCGGTATGATGCTACATGGAATCCGCGAAAGCAGCCAGTCTCCCCGGTATCAAACCCGGAAGCCGGATTGTCGCTTTGATTCGTGGCAAAAACCTTACGCACGGAGCAAAAGATCCTTTATGAAACGCCTTTTTTTCTATATGAAACAATACAGGGTCCAGGCCATCCTGGCCCCTCTTTTCAAAATGCTGGAAGCCACCTTTGAGTTGCTGCTGCCTCTGATCGTGGCAGAAATGATCGATGTGGGCATTGCAAACAAAGATATTCCCTACCTGCTGCAGCACGGTCTGCAGATGCTGCTCATGGGCGTGATCGGTTTTTCCGCTGCCATCGTGGCCCAGTATTTTGCTGCAAAAACAGCAGTATCTGTCAGCGCAGCCATTCGCGGAGATCTCTTTGCCCATATCACCACACTCTCCTACCGGGAGATCGACAGGATCGGCACTTCGGTCTTCATTACCCGCATGACCAGCGATGTCAACCAGGTCCAGAGCGGCATCAACATGACCCTCCGTCTGCTGCTGCGCTCCCCCTTTGTGGTATTCGGCGCTGTCCTCATGGCATGTCTGGTAGATCTGCAGGTCGGTCTGGTATTTCTGATCGTGGTACCTGTGCTTCTGGTCATTACGCTGGGCATCCTGATCGGCACCATGCCCATGTACCGGGATACCCAAAAGGGTCTGGAAGGGCTGACCCGACAGACCAGAGAAAATCTGAACGGTGTCCGGGTGATCCGGGCTTTCAACAGACAAGCCCAGGAAAAAAATGTTTTTTCCGCAGCCGCTGCCTCCCTCTATACGAAGCAGGTAAACGTAGGCAGGATCTCAGCTCTTTTAAATCCTCTGACTACTGTTATGATCAATCTTGGCATTGCCGCAGTTCTGTGGAGCGGCGGCATCCGGGTCAATGCAGGGGATCTTTCCCAGGGACAGGTCATTGCCCTGGTCAACTATATGTCTCAGATCCTGGTGGAGCTGATCAAGATGGCCAATTATATCATCACTGTATCCAGAGCCATTGCCAGCATGCGGCGAATTGATGAGATCTTCCGGGAAAAGAATTCACAGAGGGACGGCACAAAACACATGGCGACAGACGTCGCCTGTGATATTTCTTTTGACCACGTAACCTTTGCCTATCACAGGGACGGCCAGCCGGCCCTGAAGGATATCAGCTTCCATGCAGCAGCCGGAGAGACCATCGGCATTATCGGTGGTACCGGCTCCGGCAAATCTACTCTGGTCAATTTGATCCCCCGTTTTTATGATGCGGATCAGGGACGTATCTCCATCAACGGGCAGGCTGTGGAAGATTACCGTATTGCCTCCCTGCGGGAGCATGTGGGGATCGTACCTCAGAAAGCCACACTTTTTACCGGTACGCTGCGGTCCAATCTTCTGTGGGGAAATGGAGATGCTTCGGAAGAAGCTCTGCAGCAGGCTGTTGCCATTGCGCAGGCAAGTGAGATTGTGGAAAGCAAGGGGCTGGGACTGGACTTTCCCATTGAGCAGGAAGGCAGAAATCTGTCCGGCGGTCAGAAGCAGCGGATCACCATTGCCAGGGCACTTGTGCGGAAGCCGCAGATCCTGATCCTGGATGACAGCGCCTCCGCCCTGGATTTTGCCACAGATGCCAGACTCCGGAAGGCCATCAGGGAAAACAGTCAGGACACCACTGTTTTTCTGGTGTCCCAGCGGGTCAATACCATCCGAAACGCAGACTGCATCCTGGTACTGGATCAGGGACAGCTGGCCGGCTGCGGCACGCATGAAGAGCTGCTGCGGGACTGCCGGATCTACAGAGATTTCTGCAAATCCCAGCTGAGTGATGAGGAAATAACGACTGCTCTGCAGCATCGTTAACGTCGCAACCGGATCCACATAAAAAAGCAAAGCCACTACGTCGTGAATTGCAGCAGCAAATCTGCGTAAAGCAAAGGAATCATGCAATCCGATCCTCCGCATCCTGAACAGCGAAAACAGCTTCAAACAAACACATAAAGACATAAAAACAAAGGAATCATGCGATCCGATCCTCCGCATCCTGAACAGTGAAAGCAGGTATATACAAAAATCCAAAGACGTGAAAAACAGGCTTCTACGTTGTAAATAGCGGCAGCAAGTTTGCATAAGAATCAAGGGGCGGAGAAATTTCAAACATTCCATGCAGTAGAACTGAACCTGCAAAAAAATCCAACGACATCAAGGCATATCACTAAGTCGTAAATCGCTGTGACTATGCCCGGGAAGAGCCACATCACAAGAGGTTTTCATCATGAACAGGAAAGAACAGAAGAAAATCCGAGACATCCAGGCAGCCGGACCTGGCAGAAGGACCAAAGAACAGTCATTAAAGAAGGGAAACAGTCTGCAGATACTGAAGCATCTCTTCGCCTATATGCAGGGCTCCCGGGGACTGCTCCTGCTCTCTCTGCTGCTGGCCCTGGCCTCTGTCATCCTGTCCCTGCTGATCCCCATCCTGACCGGCGAGGGTATTGACTGCATTGTGGGAAAAGGCCGGGTGGATTTCTCTGAACTCCGAAAGATCCTGACCTGGATCGGACTCTGCATCGCGGGAAGCGCCATCTCCCAGTGGTGCATGAATCACCTCAACAACACCATCACCTTCCGGCTCTGCAGGGATCTGCGCAAGGATGCCTTTGACCATCTGCACCGACTACCGCTGGCTTATCTGGACGCCCACAGCTCCGGCGACCTGATCAGCCGCATCATGACAGATGTGGAACAGATCTCAGACGGTCTTCTGCTGGGATTTTCCCAGTTTTTCACCGGAGTAGCAACCATCCTGGGCACCATATTTTTCATGGTCCGGCTCAATCTCTGGGTCGCCCTTCTGGTGATCGCCATGACTCCTCTGTCTTTTCTGGTGGCCCGGTTCCTTTCCCGGAAGACCCACCATTATTTTACAAAGCAGTCAGAGGCCAGAGGAGATCAGACTGCATTCAGCAACGAAATGCTGACCGGACTGAGGACCCTGCAGGCTTTCGGCCAGGAGGAAAATGTGATCTCCATCTTCCAGCAGAAAAATGAGATCCTGGCTGGCTACAGCATGAAAGCCACCTTTTTCTCCTCTCTGCCAAATCCTACCACACGCTTTGTCAATGCCATCATCTATGTGGGGGTAACGCTGCTGGGCTGCCTCTCCTGCTTCTATTTCGGCGGGCCGGCCATGACCATCGGAAATCTGTCCAGCTTTCTGAGCTATACCAGCCAGTTTGCCAGACCCTTCAATGATATCACCGGTATCATCACGGAATTTCAGAATTCCATTGCATCGGCCGAACGGGTCTTCGATCTGCTCTCACAGCAGGGACTGCAGGAGCTGCCGGATGCAGCGGATCTCAGTGTGACCAAAGGTCATGTGATCTTCGACCGGGTCAGCTTCTCCTATGCCAAAGACAAACCCTTTATCCGGGATCTGTCCTTCTATGCCAAAGCCGGCCAGCATATCGCTATTGTGGGACCTACCGGCTGCGGCAAGACCACGCTGGTGAATCTGCTGATGCGCTTCTATGAGCTGGATGGAGGCAGTATTACACTGGATGGCACAGACACCCGGAAGATCCTGCGTCCCTCCCTTCGTTCCCAGGTAGGCATGGTCCTGCAGGATACCTGGCTGAGATCCGGCACCATTCGGGAAAATATCGCCTATGGAAAACCGGATGCTACAGAGGAGGAGATCCGGCAGGCTGCCCATGCCGCCAATGCAGACTTCTTCATCGAACAAATGGAGCACGGCTACGATACGGTTCTGGAAGAGGACGGCGGCAATCTGTCGCAGGGCCAGCGGCAGCTGCTCTGCCTGTCCCGCCTCATGCTGTGTCTGCCTCCCCTGCTGATCCTGGATGAAGCTACCTCCTCCATCGATACTGTAACAGAGGTGCAGATCCAGAGCGCCTTTGACCGTATGATGCAGGGCCGGACCTGTTTCATCGTTGCCCACAGGCTGTCCACTATCCAGGCAGCAGACTGTATCCTGGTCATGAAAGACGGCGCTATCATACAGAAGGGAACCCATGAGGAACTGCTGGCCCGTGGCGGCTTTTATGCGGATCTTTACTACAGCCAGTATTCCGTGTGAGGCAGTTGAAACTCCAACGCCTGTCGAAATTCCAATCCCAGTTGCGACTTCAGTACTATTGAGAGCTCCACATCATTTGCGGCTTCAATACTGTTTGAAGTTCCACACCCTTTGCGACTTCAGTACTGTTTGAAATCCCACATCATTTGCGGCTTTAGTACTGTTTGAAGCTCCACACTCTTTGTGGCTTCAGTACTGTTTGAAGTTCCGGCACATGAATTCTGCAGTTTATGTAAAAAAGTGGCAGGGAAACAAATTTCTTCCGGCCCTGATATAAGCCCGCTCAGAAAGTTTGTTTTCCTGCCATCTATATTGTATTGATCAGACCAAAACGCTTCCCGTCCGATCCTCCCAAAAAACATCGGACCGCACAGCATCTTCTCCACGCGCAGACCGCTTAGGATCAGATTGGCGTGCAGCAAAACACCTGCGTTTCTCAATTTTATTCTTCTACGCTCTCCATGATCATCTCACAAGCAACATCCGCACAGATCAGTTTGGCCTCATACCGGCTGATCTCCACCGGCAGCTTCAGGAAACAGCTCTGCTGCACATCCTCCGTCAGTATCGTCAGGTAAACCTCTCCGGGGACGCTGTCCCCGTTGGCCGGATCCGCATTGCCAAAGGAACCGGTGATCCCCACGGCCAGATCCGCCTCATAGGTCTGCCGGCAGGCAGCTGCCATAGCATCCGCTGTTTCAGACGAATATACGCCATAGCGCTCCAGGATCTCCGCCGGTACCCCCTGCAGCTGCTTGGCTTCATTGCTATACGTGATAAAGGCTCCTTTCAGCACTGCTGAGGAGCCTTCTGTGTCTGTGATCATGGATGCGATCAGGCCGGAGGTACAGCTTTCCATGGTGGTAATGGTTTTCCCCTTCCGGATCAGCATCTCTGTCAGCTGCCGGTACTTCTCATGGATCTCCTGCCATGCAGGGGCCCTGTCACATGTGATCTGCTTTTCTGTTTTCTTTCTCATTTGTATCTTACTCACAACTGCTGTCCTATCACTGGATAATTCTCCCTGCTGTCAGACCATTCCAGGCAAGTATCGTCCGCAGCCTTCCGACACACTGTCAGCATTCCGGCTCTTTTCTGTCAGACAGATGCACACATCTCCCTGGAATCATAACCTGAGGCAAGATCCGCGTTTTATGCTCCGAGTCTTCCCACACAATATTTTACAAGAAATACCATACCCGCATCAAAACTTCTTTCGTGCGAGCAACTGCATCAAAAAAGCAGGGGATGAAGCAGCAGAACCTTTTTATAATCTTGTCATTCCGTAATCTAGGGCAAAGCTCTCATGCAGGAAGTTTTAGCCTCCATGCTTTTCGCAGGCTCTGCCATCAGTCCGCACGATTCCGCGACCGGAAGCCCTCTCATCTTCTGCGGCGGTCAAAACCGGCCTGGCGGTAGTAACGGGACTTGTCAGCATACATCTCCTGATCTGCTTTCATCACAAGGGCATCCAGAGAATCTTCCGCCGTTCCTGTTACCATACCAATAGAAATGGAAAGGCCGGAAACATAGGTCCCCTTGAAGCAGGAACATCTGCTGTTGAGACTGTCCCTCAGCTCCTCGTCCGTCGGGTGGCTGCCATCCAGGATGGCCATAAATTCGTCACCGCCGGTACGATAACAGCGGCCATAGGACCCAAAGGCTCCCTCAATACAGTCTGCAGCGCCCCGGATCAGCTCATCCCCCGCATGGTGACCCAGAGTATCATTGACCTTCTTCAGACCATTTACATCGAAGGCGCAGATCGTCAGATCAAGGGGACTCCTGCCGTTTTTCCGCAGCAGGTCCATATGCTGTTCAAAACTGCGGCGGTTCATCATGCCGGTCAGCTGATCCGACTCGCTCAGGAATCTGTTTTCATACTCCAGAACGTGACGCCTGACCTTGATACACATCATGAAGCCGCTGAGAATGATACTGACAATGCCATAGGGAATGATGCTGACCATATTTTCACCGAAAATGTAGTCGCTCTGGTTCTGAAGGGCAAGGCCGATATAGCAGAACAGACTGATCACCTGGGCCATTCCCATACGCAAAGGCCGGTCTGTGAAAAGCAGGGGAACCGCAAACATGAGAATGGGAAAGCTGACGCTCACAAACTCCGTATTCAGGATGGTACCCATCACAATGCCGAAGCCCATCAATATGGCAACAAATACATAAACACAGATGTTGATCAGAAGGCCCTGCTTTCTGGAACTTTTTGAGGCAATCACGCCAAGAATAACTCCTGTTACGGCGCAGGCAAGGTAAGGCATACGGTTGGATGCCAGATTGTCTCTGAAAAATGTCATGACCACCATGCAGAACATCCCCACAGCCACGATCATATTGTAGACGATCAGGCAGCGCCGGTTGCTTTCATTGATCTCCTCCTGCACTACTTGAAAATTCTTTTTTTCCGTGTTGCCATACAGAACGACCTTTTTGATCTTTTCCCACATATTAAACACCTTCACTGTCTTTCACAGTGCCAAAATCTCAGGACCATATATCCGGTTTCCTACACCATACAGCTCCATGCAGCTTCCATCAGAAAAGCCAGACATACTGCCCTTCCCGCAACACCACACTTTACGATACACAACTGTCATTGTTTCACCGCAAGCAATTTCCGCCTCACGGATCTCGCCGGAACTTACTGCAGATATTTTCTGAAATGGCTGTCTCTGGCGCAAATGTCCTCCATGGACGGCATGCCGCCTCTGGCGCCTTTTTTCTCTGTGGACAGCCCGGCTGCAGTATTGCCGAACCGCAGGGCATCTTTCAGGGGCATGCCCTTTAGAACAGCCACGCAAAAGGCTGCATTGAAGCTGTCGCCGGCGCCGGAAGTATCCACCACATTGGCACGGATCCCCGGAATGATCTCCGGACGCTTGCCGTCAATGCAGACAGAGCAGCCGATCTTTCCCTGGGTCACGATCAGTTTTCCCTTGTATTTCTTCAGCAGATCCTGGGGCTTGCCGTGAAAATTCTCCAGAAGACAGTTGACCTCATGTTCATTGGGCGTCACATAGGTCAGCATGTTCAGCAGATCCTCTGAAAGCGTCAGAGCAGGCGCCGGATTCAGCAGGATCTTTTTTCCTCTGGCATAGGCAGCGCGGATCAGATAATGGATCGTAGGAATAGGGATCTCGTTCTGCAATACGATCAGATCCGCCTCCATGATATTTTCTTCCACACTCTTCACATAGACCAGATCCACTTTTTCATTGGCGCCGGAAATGATGATAATGGAATTGTCACTGGCATCTACAGTAATGATAGCCTGTCCGGTAGGTACATCGTCCACGATCCGGATATATTCTGTATTCAGGCCATCCTCCCGCATGGACTTCAGCATCTCTTCTCCGGCTGCGTCACGTCCCACAGCACCGAACATTCTGACATCTGCGCCCAGCTTTGCCATGCCGGCCGCCTGATTGGCCCCCTTTCCGCCGGGAAAATATGCCACGCTTTTGCCAACCACAGTCTCGCCTCTCCGGGGAATCTTTTCAATGTAAATATTCTGGTCTCTGTTGATACTGCCGATCACGGATATCTTCATTCCATCTTCTCCTTTCCCAGCACTCTGTTCTTAATATTCTGACCCATCTCATGCCATATGTTAACTAAAATTCTCCATACAACATTTGTGAGAAGCATCAGATACGTACCAAAACTTTCTTCTCATTTCCAGTAGGATGCAGGATCTGCTGCCGGACTTTTTTCATTCCGATCAGAAATCCCATACCGGTCTTCCGGTGATCTGCTGCCTCTTACGCCGGATCCGATCCGGCGGACGCCTGTCAGTAACACAAAACCCGACAGGACAGCTGTAACCAATGCGGTCAGCAGCAACATGGCAACTCCCTGGTACTGCAGCAGAAATCCTCCGGACAGGGAACCCAGGACCATGGCCCCGGTATAGGTCAGGGTGATGTAGGCCTGTCCCCTGGTGGTATCCTCCTCCCGGGTCACTTCTCTGACATAGGCCACAGAAGCCACGGAGATCATGGCCCAGCCGAACATCTGACTGATCTGCGCTGCATAAAACACTGTCAGATCCGGTGCCAGCAGGAAAGCCGCAGCTTTCACAGCAAAACCAAAGCCGGAAAAAACAAACCAGAAACCGGAGACCGCCAGCCGCTGAAGCCGTGGGTAAAACAGCATCACCGGTACTTCCACCATAGCTGCGAGGAAAAGCATGATCCCCAGAGAAGCATTGTCTCCTCCCTTGGACAATACGATCTGATAATTATAATAATTCATCAGCACATGGCTGAAATAAGCCAGCAGACTTCCCAGCATCAGGACAGCAAAGCCTTTGTTTCTCCTGAAGAAACCACTGTTCTTCTGCCTCTTTTTCATAGCCTGCTGATGAGTAATACGCACCGGAAAAGTCAGGATGCAGAACAACAGGACAAGGCCGAAGCCCATCCTGGCTATGCTCAGCACTGCCACGCCAAAGCCGGCCAGCAGCTGTCCGATCAGAAAAGAGAGACCGGCAAAGGCTAGAGAAGCAATGGCTCTGGCTGTACTGAAGCTGACCCTTTCCCGGGCGCAGACGCTCATGGTGTTGACCAGCGGCTGGGTCACCTGCAGGCTGCACATGATCACTGCAAAGCTGATGCCCTGCAGTCCCACCGGCATAGCCGGAAATAAAAGCAACATACCGGACACGCCGATTGCCAGCAACAGAAAAGAAACGGCCGCCGGCTTCAACAGTCTGCGTCCGGACAGATCGATCCAGCCGGCCAGCAGTGCCTGCAGCAGGGACGAACTGATGCCCACGACAGCCACCAGAATGCCGATGCTGCTGTCCACAAAACCAACAGCCCGCAGAAAGCTGCTGACATAACCGCTGACCGTGCAGTAGGTCATCCAGTACAGAGACTGGATCAGAATATAATGCACATTTGCCTTTGTCATTTCGCGGTATCCACCCAGATGGCCGGCCGCAACAGGATGTCATCTGTATCTGTGGCAGATCCATAGGACATAAGAGTATTGCCCCTGTTGATATAGGCTGCCGCATCCTCATGAGCACCGGGCGTCCGCAGCCACCACATGTGTTTACTTTCTTCCAGTTCTCCACAGTACTGCAGGAACTCCGCCTCGCTCAGCAGAAAAACCTGATCCTCTGTGTTTTCATCATCTGCGGTATCATACTTCTGGTTGCCTTCATTGCCCAGCTCCGTCAGACAGATCCTGTCTGCTTCCCCCGGCAGAAATGCATCCTGCAGATAGGTACTGTTGAGATAGCTGCGGGCTGCAGAATCCTCCCAACTGTAGGTATCCTCTGCCGGCAGGACCACATCCTCCAGATAGCCGGACATCAACAGCAGAGTCTTTTCTCCATCTCTTGCCAGGACAAACCATTTTTTGTCCGCAAATTCAACTTTTTCTCCGATCTCAGCTTCGCCGATCTCCAGAGCTTCCGCCCCGGCCAGCAATTTACCACTGTCGGCATAGTCATGTTCTGCAGCTCTGGAGAGAAGCTCACAGGCAGTCTCCGGATGTCCTGCCTCCAGCTCCTTCTGTCCCTGCTCATAAGCATAGGACAGATATCGATCCAGATCCGCATCACTGCCGCTCTTCCACCAGGCTTTCTGATGGAAGCTGGCCGCCATAGTCTTGTTGCCGGTCAGATCCAGCGCAGATGCGATGAAGGTCCTGCTGGCTGCAGTTTGCAGGAAAAGAAGACCGCCGACAAGGATCACTGCCACGACTGCAAAGCCAATCAGCCGTTTTCTTCGCCTGCCTCTGTTCTTCGCCTGCAGATAGGTTCTGCAATGTTGCAGATGAGCATCTGCCTGCTCCAGCGTCTGAAGTTTTTCCTGCAGTTCCGCTGAAAGAATTTCCTGCCTGACCGGCTTGCTCTGCACCTCATCCTTCAGGGTCTGAAACAGATCGGCAGCCTGCTGCCAGGCATCCTCATTTTTTGCTTCCGCCTCCACAAGACAGGCTTTTTTATATTTTTCAAGGTACAATAAGGCAAGCGCCTCATTGCGTTTCCCCCTGATCTCAGCCCTGCGGGCTTCTGCCTCTTCCGCATAGGTCTGATCTGCCGAAGCCCTGGCAAAGATCATGTCCGACCGATCAAAAAAACTGATCTTCAGGCCGGGATCCTCCATCTGCTCTGCATACTGCAGATTCTGCAGCGCTTTCTGAAACAACTCTTCTGAGGTCATTCCCTCAAAAGGATCCTTCACTTTTTTCTTTTTTTCTGCTGCCATAGTACCTCGTAGTCCTTTACTTTTCTGCCGCAGAGATCTTCCCGCTGAGAGCAGATGCCGCAGCCGACTTGGGAGAAGCCAGATAGATCTTTACTCTGGAGGTTCCCATTCTGCCCAGGAAATTTCTGTTGTTGGTGGCAACGACCACCTCATCATCTGTCAGAATGCCGCCGGTACGTCCGCAGCAAAGGCCACAGGAGGGATGGGTAATGACAGCGCCTGCCTGGGAAAGGATCTCCAGAGTGCCGTTTGCCATGGCCTCTTTGTAGACTTTGCGGCTGGCCGGTGTCACGATCATCCGCACGGTAGGCGCGATCTTCTTTCCCTTCAGAAGAGCGGCTGCCTCCATCAGATCCTCCAGACGTCCGTTTGTACAGGAGCCCAGGAAAACCTGATCCACCGGAATCTCTCCCAGAGAAGCAATGGGCACCACATGGTCTACATTGGAAGGCACTGCTGCCACCGGCACAAATTCCTCGGCCCGATAATTCAGGACCCGCTCATAGACGGCATCCGCATCACCGCGCAGGTCTTTCTGGAAGTCATCCAGCGTAATGCCGCAATATGCCGCTGTCTTTTCATCCGGCGCAAACAGGCCGCATTTTGCGCCTGCTTCGATGGCCATATTGGTCATGGTCATGCGGGAAGCTACAGACATATTTTCCACTGTGTCTCCTGTAAATTCCAGAGCCATGTAAGTGGCGCCTGCTGCCGTCAGATCACCAATGATCCGCAGGATCACATCCTTGGACATGACATTTTCCGGCAGTTTTCCCGTGATATTGACTTTGATGGTGGCAGGCACCCGGACCCAGAGCTGACCGGTTCCCAGGATACCGGCCATCTCTGTGTAGCCGATTCCCGTGGAAAAGGCGCCAACGCATCCATAGGTAGTGGTATGGCTGTCTGTACCGAAGACCACATGGCCCGGCTTGACATAGCCAGCCTCCGTCATGAGCTGGTGACAGATACCGTCACTTCTGTGGAGATTCGGGATTCCCTGCTCTTTCGCAAAATCACAGCTGATATGATAGGCTCTGGTATCATCCACCTGACTGGCCGGCACCAGATGATCACAGATGATCACCACCTTTTCCGGATCCCAGACCTTCTGAAAGCCCATCTCTTTGAACTTGGATACGATAAAGGGCATCATGATATCGTCCAGCATCACATAATCTGTGTCTACCGTAACGATATCCCCCGGTTTTACCTCCCGGCCCACATTGTGGGCAAGGATCTTTTCGATCATTGTATGTCCCATGCTCTCCTCCTTCAGTCTGTCAGACCGTTTCTTCTGCGCATGGCCCTGACCAGGCCGCCTGCATCAATGATCTCCACCAGATTGTCCGGAAGAGAAACAATGGGAAATTCCCTGCCATTGTGCTCGATCTTTTCATTGACAGTGACTGTGATCTCGTCACCCTCCTGCACGGCGTCTGCCAGATCCGCGTTTTCGATCAGCAGAAGGCCGTTGTTGATGGCATTGCGGAAAAAGATCCTGGCAAAGCTTTTGGCGATCACGCATTTGATGCCCAGAGCCTTGACTACCTCCGGCGCCTGCTCTCTGGAAGAACCGCAGCCAAAATTGCTGCCCGCAACAATGATGTCTCCGGGGCAGATCTGCGCAGCCAGATCCGGCCGCAGGGGAGAAAAGGCATACGGCTTCATCTCTTCTATGGTCTTGAAGACCAGATATTCTGTGGGCATGATGATGTCTGTATCAATGTCATCTCCCATGACCCATACTTTTCCTGTGAATTTTTCCATGGTATCCCCCTGTATCTTACAGCATGTCTGCGGTAGCGATCTGACCTAGGATGGCAGATGCCGTCACAGTTGCCGCGCTTGCCAGATAGACGAAAGAATCTCTGTGGCCGGCACGTCCCCTGAAGTTTCTGGTGCCGGTACTGATCAGGGTCTCTCCCTCACCGATAACCCCCTGACAGGAACCCCAGCAGACAGAACAGTTGGGATTGGTCACAATGGCGCCGCCTTCCATAAAGATCTCCAGCAGACCTTCTCTCATGGCCTGTTCATAAACTTCACGGCTGGCAGGTGTTACCAGAAAGCGTACATCCTCATGGACATGACGGCCCTTCAGCAGGGCAGCTCCCACCCGGAGATCCTCGATCCGTCCGTTGTTGCAGGAGCCCAGAAAGGCTTCATCAATATGGGTACCTGCTGCTTCCTTTGCGCTGCAGACATTGTCCACGAAATGGGGTTTGGCCACAATAGGCTCCACACTGCCCAGATCAATGTCATATACTTCCGCATACACTGCATCTTCATCCGGCGCAAAGCACTCCACTGGCTCTCTGCCGTGGGCCTGCAGGTATTCCATGGCAACTTCATCCACTTCCATCAGCGCTGTCTTGGCGCCGGCCTCCACGCAGAGATTGCAGATGGAGATACGGTCTGCCATGGACAGTTTCTTCAGGCCTTCCCCGCCGAATTCCATGGCTTTGTAATTTGCGCCATTAGCGCTGATCTTTCCGATGATGGTCAGGATCACATCTCTGGCATAGACACCTTCCGGCAGTTCACCGGTAAGATTGAACCGCAGGGTCTCAGGCACCAGGACCCAGGATGTACCGGTCACCATGGCATAAAGATAATCTGTATTGCCCACACCGGTACCGAAAGCGCCCAGCGCACCATATGCGCAGGTGTGGCTGTCGGCACCAAAGATCAGCTGACCGGGCCGTACATGCTTTTCCATCATGACCTGATGGCATACGCCCTCGCCTTCATAATAGGTAATGCCGTGCTCTCTGGCAAAATCCCTCATTTTTTTGTGGGAGGCTGCAGTCTTGATGCTGTCGCTGGGGAGGTTGTGATCCACGATCGACACCAGCTTCGATACATCTGCGATCCGGGGATGCTTCAGGCTGTTGTACTTGTCTACCGTAATATGGCTGGTGCCATCATTGCTCATCATCAGGTCCAGTGTTACTGTACAGATGTCATTGGCACGTACGCTCTCCTGACCGGATGCCCTGGCTATGATCTTTTCCGCGATTGTCATTCCCATGATTCAGTCCTCCTTGTCAAGTGATGCGATCAGGCCGCCCTGGTTCAGGATCTGCTGCAGATTATCCGGCAGCTTCGTGCAGGAAAATGTCTGCCCGCCACTGGTGATGGTGCCGGCTTCCATATCCAGTTCCAGTTCATCTCCCTCTGCCACTGCATCATACAGGTCCTTGCAGATGATGACCGGCAGACCGATATTGATGGAATTGCGATAAAAAATACGGGCAAAGCTCTTGGCGATCACCGCTTTGACGCCAACTGCCTTCAATACGCTGGGGGCCTGCTCTCTGGAAGAACCGCAGCCGAAGTTCTCATCTGCCACTACAAAATCCCCGGGCACTACCTTTTGCGCAAACTCAGGATCCAGTGATTCAAAAGTGTGACTCTTCATCTCCTCAATCGTGGGGAACAGCAGATACTGGGACGCAATGATCTGGTCCGTATCCACATCCTTGTAAAACTTGAATATCTTACCCATCTTCTATATCTCCTTTAAAGCGGATTTTTTCACTATTGTTCCTATACTACCACAAACAACTGCAATCGGACAAGTAAAGTCGGAAAGCTTGTACAGCAGCTGAAAAAGCACCTGCATCTTTCCGTTTTTGATCCGATCAGGCAGGCTATATCCCAAATTCTTCCAGGGAACAGGGTAACCGTACAGCAAAATTGGACTTTCACCCGGCATTCGGCTTCAAGAGTGGAGACGACATGTTCCAGTAAGGAAGAAAAAAGCACCTGTCGTCTGACAGGTGCTTTCCAAATAAAAAATCGGGGTAACAGGATTCGAACCTGCGACCTCACGGCCCCCAGCCGTGCGCTCTAGCCAAACTGAGCCATACCCCGAAAACACTTGCGGCTCTTCCGAACCGCAAGTAATAATATACACTACTTCACAGGAATTGTAAAGCGTTTTTTTGCTTTTCTTCAGGAAAAATTCTCAGCCAATCTGCCGGCTTCTGTCATCAGTAAAATGCCGGCCGGCAAATCGTGCGTAAAGACCTTTGTCTTAGTTGTTGATCAGCTTATCCTCGCCGTTCCAGCTGTAAAGCTTACGAACTTCCTCACCAATCTTCTCAGCCGGATGCTCAGCAGCAAGCTTGCGCATAGCCTGGAAATGTACCTGACGGCCTGCGGGGCTCATGTCAAGCAGGAATTCCTTTGCGAAGGTACCGTCCTGGATATCGGACAGGATCTTCTTCATGGCCTTCTTGGTATCTTCTGTAACGATCTTGGGGCCTGTGATGTAATCGCCGTACTCAGCTGTGTTGGAAATGGAGTATCTCATGCCAGCGAAACCGGACTGATAGATCAGGTCTACGATCAGCTTCATCTCATGGATGCACTCGAAATATGCATTTCTGGGATCATAGCCAGCCTCGCAAAGAGTCTCGAAACCAGCCTGCATCAGAGCGCAGACACCACCGCAAAGAACAGCCTGCTCACCAAAGAGGTCTGTCTCTGTCTCTGTACGGAAGTTTGTCTCCAGAACGCCTGCACGTGCGCCGCCGATACCCAGAGCATAAGCCAGAGCCTTGTCCAGAGCCTTGCCTGTGTAATCCTGCTCAACAGCTACCAGACAGGGAACACCCTTGCCTACCTGATACTCGCTTCTTACAGTATGACCCGGTCCCTTGGGAGCGATCATGGTAACGTCAACATTTGCGGGCGGCTTGATGCAGCCAAAGTGAATGTTGAAGCCGTGTGCGAACATCAGCATGTTGCCCTCTTCCAGATTGGGCTCGATGTCATTCTTGTACATATCTGCCTGCTTCTCATCATTGATCAGGATCATGATGATATCAGCCTGCTTTGCAGCTTCTGCTGCTGTGTATACCTGGAAGCCCTGCTCCTCGGCTCTCTTCCAGGATCTGCTTCCCTCATAAAGACCGATGATAACGTCACAGCCGGACTCTTTCAGATTCAGAGCGTGTGCGTGACCCTGGCTGCCATAACCGATGATGGCGATCTTCTTGCCTTCCAGTTCGGAAAGGTTACAGTCTTCCTGATAAAAAATTCTTGCTGACATGATATTCCCTCCATGAATAAAATGAATAAATTTATCTCAAAGAACAAAAGTTCTTCAATCACAGTTTTGTAATCTTAAAGCACTGCCGTGCCGACTCTCAGTCAAAAAAGACAACGTCTTCCGAACCTCTGGAAAGGCCGGTGACACCTGTCCTGGCCAGCTCAAGGATCTCATAATCCGCCAGCAGTTCCAGGAAAGCCTGCAGCTTTTTCTTTTCTCCTGTGGCCTCGATGATCATGGAATCCGCATTGACATCCACGATCTTGTAACGGAATACATTTGTCACTGAGATGACATTCTGACGCTCGGCAGCTCCCACACGGATCTTGACCAGCATGAGCTCGCGGATAACGCTTTCGCCCTTTTTCAGGATCTTTACATCCTTGACATCCACCAGTTTGGCCAGCTGATAGGTGATCTGATCCAGGACATCATTTTCTCCTGTGGCAGATACTGTCATACGGGAAACTTTGGGATTTGCTGTCACACCTACCGTCAGACTGTCGATATTGTAACCCCGGCGGCTGAACATGCCTGCAATACGGCTCAATACACCGCTGGTATTATCTACTAACATGGAATAGACACGTGTTTTCATTTGAAATACGCTCCTTTTCTCTTCTTTGCCATAAAGGCTATTTTACATGCAGACCTGCGGTTTGTCAATGAATTGCTTTGGTTGAGCAAGGATTTGCGGAGCATAACACCCTACCCTATTTTTTTGAAGAAAGTCAGGATATTGCTGTCGTTTTCTCTTCTGTAGGTAATGTCATCCACCATATTTCTGACCATGAAGATGCCAAGACCTCCGATGGGCCGCTGTTTCGCATCCAGTGTCACATCCGGAGCCTCCTGGGCCAGAGGATCATAAGCCAGGCCCTGGTCGATCATACAGATGCTGAGCATGCCGGAGTCCCGGAGGATCTCTGCCCGGATCTCCACCTGACCCGGCTTTTCCTGCCGGGCATAGGCATAGGATGCCACATTGACAAAAAGCTCTTCTATTATGACCTGCACCTGCATCTGCATCCTGTTGGAGCAGCCCGCAGGAATCATAAATTCTGTCAGCTGTTCCTGTACGGCATGCAGATGCTCCGGTACAGCTTCCACTCTGATGGTCAGCATAGGCGCCTCTCCTTCTCCGGATCCCACCCCGGTTTCTGCTTCTGTATCTTTCTTCCCTGTCCGTGCCCACAGCAGCATGGTGATGTCATCAAACTGAGGAGCACCATCCACATAGGTACGGATGTCTTCGAAAAGGTGTCCTATGACCCTATCCGGATCTTCTGCTGTATTCCGATTCAGACTCTGCAGCGTTTTCTCCAGACCAAACATATCGTGCCGGCTGTTTTCCGCCTCAGATACACCGTCTGTATACAGGAACAGGGCCCCGCCCTCCGGTATATCGATCTCATAATCCCGGTAAAGCATGCCGGGCTCTCCTCCCAGCACAAAGCCGTGACTGTCCCGCAGCAGCTGATAGATCCCCTTGCTGTCTGACACCATGGGATACTCATGTCCCGCATTGGCAGCCACTACATGTCCGGTAGTGACATCAGCGATCCCGACCCAGGCCGTCACAAACATCTCTGCCGGATTGTTTTTGCAGAGCTTGTCATTGACATGGGCCAGGACCTCTGCCGGGGAGAGCTGCATCTGCAAAGCAGAATGGATCCGCTGCTTGGCAGCTACCATGAACAGGGCCGCCGGCACTCCTTTGCCGGATACATCGGCCATGACCAGCGCCAGATGGGTCTCATCCAGCCAGAAGAAGTCATAAAAATCTCCGCCTACCTCCCTGGCCGGTATGGTATCGGCAAAAAGTGTAAATTCCCTGCGGCCGCAGAACTCCTCTGTCAGCTGGGGCAGAACACCCAGCTGCACCTGAGTGGCGATCCGCATCTCCGATTCCATCTTTTCCGTCTCTGCCGTCTGACGTTTTACGTGATCCATATAGACCCGGATGGTCTTTACCATGGTATCAAAGGCCCCTGCCAGGACTGCCGTCTCATCCTTTGCCTTCCGCTTCCAGGTAAAATTGAGATGGTCGCCGTCGATCCCCCTGACCTTTTCCGTCAGTTCCCGGATGGGACGGGAAACAGAGCGCCCCAGCAATATGGTCAGGACCAGAGCGATCAGCAAGATCGTGATACAGTAGAAAGTGATCGCACGTGTGGTATCCGCCATGCCGGCATCGAACTTGTCCTCCGCTTCTCTGAATTTCTCATCCATGCTGTCATAAAGGTCTTCCGCGGCATTGGAAAGATTCTGATAATCCGTGGCTGCCAGCAGGATCCAGTCATTCTGTTTGGATACTGTCAGGATACAAAGCTCTCTGGTATTTTCACCTGCATCTATCAGGAAATAGCCGGTCTGGGGATTCTGCAGATCAAATCCTGTCCCGTTGCATTCTTTGTAGATCTCCTGCAGCCGGTCCAGATCCATGCGCTCTTCCCCCTCCTGCAGGGGCAGCACACGCATCGGAATATTGGTATAAACAATATCTCCCTCGCCTGTAAAGATGCATTCTTTACAGCTGTCATACTCAGTTCCCTCAGCGATTGAGGCAAAGGTATCGGCCAGATCCCCGGTGTCGATCTCCGCAGCTGCCACACCAATGCACTGATCGTCCAGCAGGATCGGTTCACTGTAATACATGCGCAGCGTATTATCTTCCGGATCCCGGTTTACCAGAAAGCTCGCCGTATTTTCGCTCAGCGCCTGCTGGTACCAGTTCCGGTTTTTGAAATCGATGCTGCCGGTCTGTACATTTTCCACATCCCCTGGATCCGCCTGCAGCATGACGCCGCAGTCCAGAGCAATGCACAGCGAACGGTAGGGCATGATCCCCCCGCCGATCCGGCACATGAGTCCGCTGAGGTTCGCGATCAGGCCCAGCTGATGCTTGATATCCGGGTCCTCTGTATCCGTCTCATCGCTTTCGGTACGGACCGTCAGTTCCCAGGTCCCTCCCGAAGTCTCCACAGAAGCAGGGACATCTACCTCCTGATAGACATCCGTGTCCGTAAAAACATCCTCTGCCATGTCCGCCAGGATCATGACCGCATTGTGATACTGACTGAAAGTGCTGTCCAGATCTCCCATCTCATGGGTACTTTTTTCACACAGGTTTACTTCCGCCTCCGAGACCAGACCATTCAGGGCATCCTGAGATACCCCCTCTTTCATGGAAGTATAATTCTCGCTCGTGAGAGTTCTCATATCGTTCAGCATGGAGGAGACTGCGCTGTTCTGCAGCATCATGGCTGCTGCCACGATCCCCATGCTGAAAAGAACCATCTTTTTTCCCAGTTTCATACCTTTGACCTCATTGGCAGCTGTCTTACTTCATCAGCTTCCGGATCACATCACACAATTCATCCACTACCTCATCATGACCTTCCCGGATGTCATTGACCACACAGCTCTTGATGTGGCTGGACAAAAGCTTTTTGCTGAAGCTGTTGAGGGAAGCCTGGATGGCAGTGACCTGGGTCAGGATATCCACGCAGTACCTGTCCTCTTCCACCATGTTGCGGACACCCCGGACCTGTCCCTCGATCCTGTTCAGGTGATGGATCAGATCCCTGGCTTCCTCCGTCTCCCTGACTTTTGTTTTGCAGTGTTCACAAGTCATAGCCCCGCCTATTCCTCCATAGGCTCCGCCGGGATAAATACCCGGGGATCCGGCACTTTTGTCTCTTTCTGCGCTCTCTCCTGCGCTTTTTCACAGAAGTAATCCTGAGCACAGAGCAGAGTCTTGCCCCTGCGGTCCAGACGCTCATAGGTGCCGTCAGGCTGCAGGAACTGGGCCTTGGTATTGTCCGCCAGCTGGATCTCCAGCACCTCCATGACTTCCTTCTTCAGATCCGGATCCTCTACCGGGAAGACGATCTCCACCCGTCGGTCCAGATTTCTGGGCATCCAGTCCGCACTTCCCATGTAGACCTCCTCATTGCCGTTGCTGTAGAAATAGAAGATCCGGGCATGCTCCAGGAAATTTCCCACGATAGAACGCACCGTGATATTTTCACTGACACCGGGGATCCCGGTCTTCAGGCAGCAGATGCCCCGGACGATCAGATCGATCTTCACACCTGCGGCAGATGCGCTGTAAAGGGCCGCAATGACTGTCTGGTCGCAGAGGGAATTCATCTTGGCGATGATGCGGGCCGGTCTGCCCTGCTTCGCATTTTCCTCCTCCATCCGGATCATATGCAGGAATCTGTCCCGCATCCAGATGGGAGCTACCACCAGCTTATGCCAGGAGTCCGGCTCGGAATAGCCGGAGAGCATGTTGAATACGGCAGTCGCGTCTGCACCGATCTGGGCGTCGCAGGTCAGCAGGCCGCAGTCTGTATACAGTCTGGCTGTGGAATCATTGTAATTTCCGGTGCCCAGATGCACATATCGACGGATGCCGCTCTCTTCTTTTCTGACCACCAGCGTGATCTTGCTGTGGGTCTTCAGGCCCAGAAGGCCGTAGATCACGTGACAGCCTGCCTTCTCCAGCATTCTGGCCCAGGCGATATTGTTTTCCTCATCAAAGCGGGCCTTGAGCTCCACCAGCACAGAGACCTGCTTGCCATTCTCTGCCGCCTGGGCAAGGGCCACGATGATGGGAGAATTGCCGCTGACCCGGTACAGGGTCTGCTTGATGGCCAGCACATCCGGATCCACAGCTGCCTGCTTTACAAATTCCACGACCGGATCAAAGGTCATATAGGGATGGTGCAGGAAAATATCTTTCCTGCGGATATTAGTAAAGATATCCTCCTCATTCATCAGAGCCGGCACCGGAGCCGGTGTATAGGGCGCCCATTTTTCCGTCTTGTAGCCCTTGAGCCCGTACATCTTCATCAGGAAGGTCAGATCCAGAGGCCCGCTGATGGAAAAGATATCATCTTCTTTGACAGAGAATTCCTTTTTCAGCAGTTTCAGCAGGCGCTTGTCTGCCTTTTCCTCAATCTCCAGGCGGATCACTTCGCCCCACTGCCGCTGCTTCAGCTGCTTCTGGATCTCCAGGAGCAGATCGGAAGCCTCATCCTCATCAATGGTCATATCCGCATTTCGCATGATCCGGTAGGGATGGGAACACAGTACATCATAGCTGACGAAAAGTCTGCCGATATTTCTCTCAATGATCTCCTCCAGCAGGATATAAGTCTTCACATTTTCCTCCGCAGAAGGGATCTTTACATAGCGGGGCAGGACCGAAGGTACCTGCACTGTGGCAAATTCGATCTGGGATTTCTTCTTTTTCTTTTTTTCCTCTGCTGCCGCATCCTGACCCGGCGCAATGGAACCTGCTTCCTCAGCCGGCTTCTTGACCACCAGGGAACCGATATTCAGAGACTTATTGCGAATCAGGGGGAATTTTCGGGAAGAATCCACTGCCATGGGGGTCAGTACCGGATAGACATTTTCCTCAAAGTACTGGTCCACATAGGCCCCCTGCTGCTCTGTCAGATCCTCATGAACTCTGACTATATGCAGTCCGGCCTTGTCCAGAGCCGGCAGCAGTGCCCTGTTGTAGGTATTGTACTGGGTCTGCACAAAGGCCTTGGTCCGCTCCGCAATGGCTGTCAGCTGCTCTTTGGGCGTCATGCCGGCAATCTCCGGCTTTGTATAGTCTGTATGGACCTGGTCCTTGAGGGAAGCCACCCGGACCATAAAAAATTCATCCAGATTGGAAGCAGTGATGCTCAGAAATTTCATCCGCTCAAACAGGGGATTCTCCCGGTCCCGGGCCTCTCCCAGGATCCTTTCGTTGAAGCTGATCCAGGAAAGCTCCCTGTTGCAATAGAAAGCGGGATCCAAATAATCTTTTTTCATTACTTCTGCTGTCTCAGCCATGATTACACAACCTCTCTTTTCACCCTGCATACGGTCTTGATTCCAAATACCTCATCAAAAAGTTCCTGTTTCTCCGGAAGCAGTCCCTCCTCCAGAGAATAATCATCCCTGACATTCAGATTGATGATCAGTTTTTCTTCTTTCAGCCTGGCCTTGATGCTTTCAATCTTCTCCGTGTGGCTTCTGTCCAGGGCATTTCCCATGCGCAGCAAGGAGGCCAGCTGGCAGACGATCAGATACTGTTTTCTGGTGATCATGGTCTCTCTGGCCAGTTCCTGATAGGAAGGCACCCGGCTCCTGTTGTACCTGACGATCAGGGCCACCATCTCACGCTCAACATGGGAAAGGCCGATGATCTCAGTATTCATGATGATCATGTAGGAATTCTCCGCTACATGATTCAGACTGACGTACTCACCGACATCATGCAGCATGACAGCGACCCGGAGCAGCAGCCGCTCCCGGTTTCCTCTGCCATGCACCTTTTTCAGGGCATCGAAAATGGTGGTGGCGATCAGGTCCACATTGGAAATATGCTTCTTGGAGACCGAATAGCGGCGTCCGATATTTCTGGCTGCGCTGATGATGTCCTCTTCAAAATCATGAGGAGCTTTCAGCAGTTTTTTCTTTTCTGCATAATCATAGGCAACGCCTCTGGCCAGGTGAGTACCCGGGAACCAGACAGTAGTGGGATCCATATCCCGGATCAGCTGCCGGTAAATGATGGCGGATGGATGGATCAGGCTGGCATATTCCGTGGACATTTCCATGTCTACGGAAAGCTCCGCAGAGGAGCGGCCCAGGATCCTGCGAAACCACTGATCCAGCTCTTTTCTGTCCAGCATCCTGCTCTCCCGGTCCTCACTGTGACGGAAGATCAGCTCTCCCAGAAAATCGCCGCAGAGGATCACATTTTCCACCTTCAGATCCTTCAGATACAGCTTGCGGAAGCAGGCCAGCTCATGAGACAGGAGTTCCTCTACCAGCCGCTCATAGTGCAGGGTAGCCGAAGCCACAGGCTGCAGTCTCTCCCGGACACGAAGATTTCCCAGCATGATATTCTGAGTGGTCTCCAATACACCTTTGTCGAAAAGGGAGATCTGAATGCTGCCGCCGTCCACATCCACCACGGCAGTTCCCTTTGCGATCATCTTGCTGAAGCGGGATTCCAGGGAAGCCACTGCCTTGCAGGTCAGGAAACGATGCTCGGAATTGCTGAGGATCTCCACCTCCAGACCTGTCTCCTGCCGGATCCTGCCCAGGATCAGGAGGGAATTTTCCGCTTCTCTCAGAGAACTGGTGGCCACGGTCCGCCAGGCATCCACCCGGTAACCGGCCATGATCTCCTGAAAACCTTTCAGGGTGCTGCACAGTTCCTCCACCAGATCCTGTCCGATGATATGCTGCCGGTAGGCATCCTTGGCCAGTTCCATTCTGTGCCGGATCTTGTCGATACTTCTGACACCGGTCTTTCGGGAGATCTCAAAGATCTCCAGGGTCACGCTGTAGGTGCCTATTGTGATTGCCCCAAATGTAGTGATCGTCATCCGCTTCCTCCCTTACTCGGTATACTGGTCGGGATAATTTCCCAAAACCCGGACCATCCTGGCTTCCGTCTGCAGGCCCCGCAGGGCATTCCGGACAGCAGGATCATTGAGATTGCCTTCAAAATCGATGAAAAACCTGTACTCCCAGTTCCTGCCCGGGATAGGCCTGGAAGTAATATTGGTCATGTTGAGATTATTGTAAATGAAATGCGCCAGCGTGCTGTAAAGGGAACCGCTGGTATGGGCCAGTTCCACACAGATACTGATCTTGTCGGCGCCTTTCACATAGACTTCCTCTGCGGAGACCACGATAAAGCGGGTGGCATTGGTCTCCGTAGAGAGACGTCCCTTCTCCAGGATCTCCAGACCGAACTGTTTCGCCGCCGCCTCACTGGCAATGGCCGCCAGAGACGGATCCTGCTTCTCCGCCACTTCCTTTGCTGCGGCTGCAGTATTCAGCCGGGCCTCCCGGCTCCAGTCCTTGTGTCCGTCCAGATAGGTCCGGCACTGAGACAGGGCCTGGGGATGAGAGATCACCCTGCGGATCCCGGCCGGATCCGCGCCGGGCACGGACATCAGCCTGTGCTCGATCTTCAGGATCTGCTCTCCGACAATGTAGACAGGATATTCATTGATCAGATCAAAGATATCGGATACATTTCCCGCTGTGGAATTTTCAATAGGAAGTACGGCATAGTCATTTTTTCCGCTGACCACCAGCTCCATGGCCTGGCGCCAGGTCTCCACATGGGTGCTCCTGACGTTTTCACCGAAGAACTTCTTCATGGCTGCCTGACTGTAGGCCCCCTCTTCCCCCTGGAAGACCACTTCCTTGTCAGAAGCAGGCAGTGTGTCCGCAAAGCTCCAGCTGACAGGCTCTGTTTTTCCCTGTCCGTCCAGCAAGCGGTACTGCTGCTTCCGGCTGATGGACATCAGCTGCTGAAAGACCTCCTGAATGGCCTTGCTGCTGAAAGGATCGCTGACAGCATCCCTGACCTTCTGCAGTTTTTCTCTTTCCCGCTCCGGGTCATGGATCTGCTTTCCATGATCGATCTTGTAACGGGCCACCTGCTCCGTCAGAGCCATACGTTTCTCTATGCAGGCCAGGATCTCCCGGTCATTGGCATCGATCTCCTGTCGAATCTGTTGTAAATCCGGCATGACTGCTCTCCTTTTCTTCTGTAAACACTTCTGCTGCGGATCCGCCGCAGACGCTGGGCATTTCTTCTGCCCTAAGGGATCAGACGACCCAGATAGGACAGGGAACCGCAGGCCACGATCAGGTCCTCCGGTCCGGCCACAGCTTTTGCTTCCGCCAGGGCCACTTCAGCAGAAGGACAGATATGGATCTGTTCTTCTCTGATCTGCTCTCCTCCCACCTGCCGGATCTCTTCCGCCAGGTCTGCTGCCGGAAGACTCCGCTCCAGCCAGGGCAGATCAAAAAGGTAAAAGGCTTCCGCCAGAGGCAGCAGCTGCCGCAGCATGGCGGGATGATCCTTGTCCCGGAAAACTCCCATGAGGAAGATACACTTTTTTCCCGGATAATAAGCCTGCAGGGTGGCGGTCAGTTCCCTGATCCCTGCGGGATTGTGGGCGCCATCCAGGATCAGGTCCGGCTGCCTGCCGATCCTCTGGAATCTGCCGGGCCAGACGGCTTTTGCCAGTCCCTGCAGCAGCAGGTCGTCCGAAAGAGGCCAGCCCCTCTTTTTCAGGGTCTGACAGCACAGCCAGGCCGCCGCTATATTGGTCTGCTGGTACAGGCCTGCCAGCGGCGCTGCCAGTTCCTGTCCTTCATATGCGATCCGGATCCCTGCAGGAGAAGCCTCCAGCAGGCTGATCTTCTCCTGCTCTGTGCAGAACAACTCTGCGCCGCATGCCCTGCATTTCTCCCGCAGGACTTCCATGACTTCCACCGGCTGGGGCGCTGTGATCACGCTGCAGCCTTCCTTGATGATGCCGGCTTTCTCCCCGGCGATCTCTGTCAGCGTACTGCCCAGGAAGGCCCGGTGCTCCAGGCTGACCGGCAGGATCACTGCCGCTTCCGGGGCCGGGATCACATTGGTGGCATCCAGTCTGCCTCCCATGCCGCATTCCAGCACGATGATCTGACACTGCTCTGCAGCAAAATGCAGAAAGGCCAAGGCAGTCTCTTTCTCAAAAGCGGAAGGCAGGGCAGCGCCCTCTTTCTCCATCTGCTCACAGGCCAGCCGGATCTTTTCCGCCAGCGCGGTATACTGCTGCCGGGAGATCTGTCTGCCGTTGACCTGAAACCGCTCCAGGGGATTCTTCAGGGCCGGTGAGAAAAAGCGTCCGGTCCTCAGGCCCGCCTCCTGCAGCATGGCGGAAATGCAGGCCAGGGTACTGCCCTTGCCGTTGCTGCCGGCCAGATGCACGCAGGGGATCTTTTTCTCCGGAGACCCCAGCAGCAGAAGCAGTGTCTGCAGCCGGTCCAGTCCCAGGTGGATCTCCGGCGCAGGCCCTTCTATAAAACGCTTTGCCTGTTCAAAATCCATAGCTCACTGTCTCCGCTCTGCTCAGGATGCTGTTTCCGAACCCAGCAGATAATTGATGAACTGCTGGGCAGTACGGCCGGAAATGCCGCCATGGCTCAGCTCCCATTTATTTGCCTCTGCCTTCAGCATCTCATCACTCATGGTAATGCCGCTGCGGCGGGCCAGACCGATGACAATGTCAAAGAATTCTTTGTGACTGGGTCTGGAGTACTGGATCTGTACGCCGAAACGGTGGACCAGAGAAAGCTTTTCTTCCATGGTATCCGACCGGTGCAGACCATTGCCGACCTCCATGTCGTCTCTGTCCTTCCAGGTCTCCTTGATCAGGTGCCGCCTGTTGGAGGTGGCATAGATCAGGATATTTTCCGGCTTGGTCTCCACGCCGCCCTCGATGACTGCCTTGAGGAATTTGTATTCGATCTCAAACTCTTCAAAGGAAAGGTCATCCATGTAGATGATGAATTTGTAATTTCTGTTCTTGATCCTGGCGATGACCTGGGAAAGATCCTGGAACTGATGCTTGTAGATCTCGATCATACGCAGGCCCTGGGGATAGAACTCATTGACAATGGCCTTGACACTGGTGGATTTGCCCGTGCCCGCATCGCCGAAGAGCAGGCAGTTGTTGGCCTTTCTGCCCTCCACAAAGGCTTTGGTATTGTCGATCAGCTTCTTTTTCTGGATCTCATAACCGATCAGATCATCCAGCATGACCTTGTCCATGTTGTTGATGGCCTGGAAGGTCACATTTCCATTGCTGTCGGGACGGATACGGAAGGCCTTGTTGAGGCCGAACATACCTACACCGTAGTCCCGGTAAAAGCCGGTGATGATGTCAAAGAAAGCGTCTGTGCTCTCAGCCTCATCCAGACGGATGCTGAGTTCCTGCACCTTTTCGCTGACATTTTTGTTGTACATCAGTTCCGGCTTTCCGATGGAATGATACTGACAGAGCCTGCTGAAGCAATCGATGCCCAGAGTCTCCTCCAGCCAGGAAAAGTCATAATGAAAGAGGCGACGGAAGGCCTCGAAATCATTTTTCGCAAAATAATTTACGGAGCCGTCCCTGGCCCCTGATTTCTCACAGGTCAGAGTGAAGGGATTTTCATCTGTGATCAGCAGAAAGGTCAGATAATTCTGCCACAGATTCCGGTCAAAGCCGTAATCCGTAGCCACTACCAGGATCCTCTTGACCTGCTGGTAGCAGCAGGTGATCAGACGGTCCTTGCTCATGCTCTCTTCCCTGGCCGCTGTGCAGATCCCGCTCAACTGCATCAGGATGCTGTCTTCCGGCATGCTGCCGTAGATCAGCAGTTTTGAAATAATATGGTCCATAATCTTCTAACCTGATTTCTTATCTTTTGTTGTGAGGTCTGTGAAATGCTTCCTCACAGTAAAGGCAGCGGTAAAGACTTCTCTCCTCATCTGCCAGTACAAATACATGCTGCAGCTCCTGCTCAATGGAGGTGATACAGCGGGGATTTCTGCACTTCAGGACATTGTTGATCCGCTTGGGCAGATGCAGAGGCATCTTCTCCACGATCTCGCCGCCCTTGATGACATTTACAGTGATATTGTGATCGATGAAGCCAAGGATATCCAGATCCAGCATGTCCACAGGACACTCCACTTTGATGATGTCCTTCTTGCCCATCTTGTTGCTGCGGGCATTTTTGATAATGGCCACACAGCAGTCCAGCTTGTCCAGCTGCAGATCATGATAAATGGTCATGGCCTTGCCGGCCTTGATATGATCCAGGACGAATCCTTCTTCCAATGCGCCTACATTTAACATACTTTCACCTCCAGCAAAGTCATGATCAGAGCCATCCGGATATACATGCCATACTGCACCTGACGGAAATAGGCCGCTCTCGGGTCAGCATCCACTTCCACTGAGATCTCATTGACACGGGGCAGAGGATGCATGACATACATGTCCTCCGGCGCCAGGGCCATTTTCTTTCTGTCCAGTACATAGAAGTCCTTCATGCGGACGTAATCCTCTTCATTGAAGAAACGTTCCTTCTGCACCCTGGTCATATACAGGATATCCAGCTTGGGCAGAGCGTCCTCCAGACGGATCACCTCTTCATAGGGGATGTTGTTGGCATCCAGGATATCCTCCCTGATATAGGAAGGTACCCGAAGCTCCGGCGGAGAGATCAGCACAAATCTGATGTTGGGATAGCGGACCAGGGCACTGATCAGGGAATGGACGGTGCGGCCGAATTTCAGGTCACCGCAAAGGCCGATGGTCATGTTCCCCAGAGGACCCTTGAGGGCCCGGATGGTGGTCAGATCCGTCAGGGTCTGTGTGGGATGCTGATGGCCGCCGTCACCGGCATTGATCACAGGAATGGTGGACACCGTGGAGGCTACCAGGGGCGCACCCTCTTTGGGATGCCGCATGGCTGCGATATCCGCAAAACAGCCGATGACCCGGATGGTATCGGAAACGCTCTCACCTTTGGCAGCAGAGCTGGAATCTGCGGAATGGAAACCGATCACCTGTCCGCCCAGACTCAGCATGGCCGATTCAAAGCTCAGCCTGGTCCTGGTGCTGGGCTCATAAAACAGGGTCGCAAGACGTTTTCCATCGCAGACATGGGCATATTTGTCGCGATTCTTTTCAATATCCATGGCCAGATCCATCATCTGATCCAGCTCCTCCACTGAAAAATCCAGCGGACTCATTAAATGTCGCATCTGTCTTCCTCCATATTGTAAGCTTGTCTACCTTATGATTCCTCATTCTGCTGCCCGGTCAGGTCCCGCACCCTGCGGGTCTGGGAAAGCAGCATCTGATACTCCTGCTCCGACAGATTCTCCGGTTTTTTGCCCCGGAGCATCTTTGTCAGCACAGAGATCTCTGTCTTGATCTCATTCTTTGTCTGTCTGTCCAGCTGCTTTTTGAACTGGGATAAATACCTCTGCCCCTCCTGGACACTGATATTTGCCCGGTTGATGGCATCGAACTTATCCTTGCGGGAGGTATCCTCGGAGGCATAGGCCTGGGCATCCCGGATGGCCTGCTCGATCTCCATGTCGCTGAGGTTGGAGCTGGAAGTAATGGTAATGGCCTTCTGCTTGCCTGTATCCTTATCCCTGGCAGAAACATTGACAATGCCATTGGCATCGATGTCAAAAGTCACCTCGATCTGAGGCACGCCTGCCGGCGCCCTGCGGATGCCCCGCAGCTTGAAATTGCCCAGTAAGGTATTGTCTCTGGCAAACTGGCGCTCTCCCTGCAGCACCTTGATCTCCACCGTAGTCTGATAATTGGCCGCAGTAGAAAATACCTGGCTGACCCTGGTGGGAATGGTGGTATTTCTGTCAATGATCTTTGTGGCGATGCCGCCTACGGTCTCGATAGACAGGGACAGGGGCGTCACATCCATGAGGATCAGCTCTGCGGCGTTGCCTGTCATGATGGCGCCACCCAGCTTGCCGCCCTGTACAGCTGCTCCCAGAGCCACGCATTCGTCCGGATTCAGATTGTGGGAAGGGATCTTCCCGGTCATCTGCTGTACTTTTTCCTGTACTGCAGGGATCCTGGTGGAACCGCCTACCAGCAGCACCATACCAAGCTCCGAAGTGGTAACGCCTGCATCGCTGAGGGCCTTCTGTACCGGCGCCTCTGTCCTTGCCACCAGATCTGCGGTGATCTCATTGAAGGTAGCCCGGGACAGGTCCATCTCCAGGTGGATGGGCTCGCCCTTTACCGTGGCGATGAAGGGCAGATTGATGGTAGTCACAGTCTGGGCGGAAAGGGCTTTCTTGGCTTCTGTTGCCGCTTCCCGGATCCGCTGCATGGCCACGATATCCCGGACCAGATTGACCCGGTTGGTCCTTTTGTATTCCTCTACGATCCAGTTGACGATCTTTTCATCAAAATCATCGCCGCCCAGGTGATTGTCACCGGCTGTGGCCAGCACCTCGATCAGGTTGTCCCCGATCTCGATCAGAGACACATCGAAAGTACCGCCGCCCAGATCATATACCATGATCTTCTGGGGCTGGCCGTGGTCCAGGCCATAGGCCAGGGCTGCGGAAGTGGGCTCGTTGATGATACGCAGAACTTCCAGACCGGCGATACGGCCCGCATCCTTAGTAGCCTGCCGCTGGGCATCATTGAAGTAAGCAGGCACAGTGATGACCGCTTTCTCCACTTTTTCCCCCAGATAATTCTCCGCATCCTCCTTCAGCTTGCGAAGGATCATGGAGGAGATCTCCTGAGGAGAATAATTTTTTCCGTCGATATTGTAGCGTTCCGCGGTGCCCATGGCCCGCTTTACAGAGGAAATGGTCCTGCGGACATTGGTGGCTGCCTGCCTTTTGGCAGGGTCTCCCACCAGCCGGTCTCCGGCTTTGGAGAATGCCACGACTGACGGAGTCGTTCTCTGTCCCTCTGCATTGGCGATGACAACAGGCTCATTGCCCTCCATCACAGCCACGCAGCTGTTGGTAGTTCCAAGATCGATACCGATCACTTTGCTCATTCCGCGCTGGCCTCCTTTTTCTTTTTCATGATCTCTTCAAAGGATTCTCTGTAGGGAGCCCTGGCAATGCCATACTCCGTGACAATGCCGGTGATCAGATCCGCATCTGTCACATCAAAGGCCGGATTGAAGACCTTGACCCCGTCCGGGGCCATCCTTCTGGCATACCACATCTCTGTGACTTCATAGTCCTTGCGCTGTTCGATTTTGATCTCTGCGCCGGTGGGCGTGCTCATATCGATGGTGGAAGTAGGCGCACATACATAGAAGGGCACGCCATATCTTTTGGCTGCCAGCGCCACCATGGAAGTACCGATCTTGTTGGCGGTATCTCCGTTGGCCGCTACCCGGTCACAGCCCACAAAGACTGCATTGATCCAGCCGTTCCGCATGGCGGTGGCGGACATATTGTCGCAGAGCAGGGTCACATCCAGACCGGAATCCTGCAATTCAAAAGAAGTCAGGCGGGCTCCCTGCAGCAGGGGTCTGGTCTCATCAGAGAAAATGCGGAAATTGTAGCCTCTTTCATGGCCCAGGTACATGGGCGCTGTAGCAGTGCCGTATTTGACAGTTGCCAGCTTGCCGGCATTGCAATGGGTCAGCAGACCATCCCCCGGCTTCACCAGACTCAGTCCGTACTCACCGATGGCTTTACAGACCCGGATGTCCTCTTCCCGGATCTCAATGGCCTCCTGATGGAGGGCCTCCACGATCTCCGGAATGGACTTATCCCTGTTGGCGATCACCACCTGCTCCTGCCGCTTCAGGGCCCAGGAAAGGTTGACAGCTGTGGGACGACTGGAATCCAGGTAATCCTTTGCCTTTACAAATTCACTGTAAAATGTCTCATAATCCTCTGCTTCGATCTCTCTGGCCGCCAGATAGATCCCAATGGCAGCCGCCACACCGATGGCCGGAGCACCACGAACCTGCAGCAGGTAAATGGCATCCCAGATGTCCTTTTGCTTTGTGAGATTCAGGATCTCGATCTCATAGGGAAGCTTCGTCTGGTCAATGATCTGCAGGGCGTGCAGTTCCTCGTTCATCGCCACAGTATCATAGTCCATGATATTCTTTTTCTCAGTGCTCATTGTACCGTCCTTTCTGTTTCCGCCATTCTGCGAAGTGTCTGGTAGACCGCAGAAACCGGAAGTCCGACCACATTGTTATAATCACCCTCTATTTTTTCCACATGTTTTGCAAAGATCCCCTGGATACCGTAAGCGCCAGCCTTGTCCATGGGATCTCCGGTGGCCACATAGGCCCGGATCTCTTCCTCCGTCATGGGGAACACGGTCACCTTTGTCTCCACGGAGAAATTTTTCTCCGACAGGATCCTGCCCTTCCGTATGTGGATCAGGTCCACACCGGTGTAGACTTCATGGGTCCGGCCGGCCAGCATGGCCAGCATGGCGCAGGCCTCTGCCACATCCTTTGGCTTGCCAAGGATCTTTCCTTCACAGGCCACTACGGTATCGGCTCCCAGCACGAAGCAGTCCTCCTTCCGGGCACCGGCCACATCTCTGCATTTCTGCGCAGCCAGTTCCTCCACTACCTCTGCAGGCACTGTCCTGGTGATCACCTCTTCCACCGCACTGGGACAAATGACCGGCGTCATGCCGATCTGTTCCAGCAGTTCTTTCCTTCTGGGAGAGGCGCTGGCAAGCACCAATCTGATCTGCTCCATGATGTTCTCCATTCTGTTTCCTGAAAATCTTCAATAGAAGCGAGCAAAGCGATAAGCCGGGTTATGTCGTGTGTGATCATCTATCTGGTACTGTCGTCGCCGACAGTCTCTAGCAACCTACCTGAAAACGTGACGGGCAGCCACATGGTTTTCTGTTTGGTCTTGCTTCGGATGGGGTTTACATGTGCCTGCGGTGTTACCATCGCAGCGGTAGTCTCTTACACTGCCTTTCCACCCTTACTTCCCGCGGGGGGAAGCGGTTTATTTCTGTTGCACTATCCCTGGAGTCGCCTCCGCCGGACGTTATCCGGCACCCTGCCCTGCGAAGCCCGGACTTTCCTCAGCCGGTACCTTTCGGTCTTCCGGCCGCGATCACATGCCCTACTCGCTGTAAATCACCTGTATCATAAAATTGTGACGGTACATGACGTACCATGGATGTTTTTCCCTGCCGCCGTTCTCAGATGACCCGGTAAGGCTGACGGATCTCAGCCTCCAGGATCTCCAGTCCCGGAAATGCCTGCCGCAGCTGCGCTGCTACATGGGCTACAAAGCAGGACTCTGTCCCGTAGTGGCCCGCATCAATGATGGAAAGGCCCTGGGCCCCGCAGTCAATGGCTGTGTGATAGTCGATATCACCTGTCACCATGGCGCCTGCGCCCGCCGCAATGGCATCTCCCACCAGGCTCTTGCCGCTGCCGCCGCAGACAGCCAGCAGCTGCACCTTTTTCTCCGGATCGCCGTACAGTCTCACTTTCTCCAGACCCAGACGATCCCGGACCTTTTCCGCCAGTTCCCCGAGAGATATCTCCGAAGGCAGACTGCCGATCCTGCCCAGACCCTCCGGACCCTTTTCCGTCTCACCGGTCACTGTCAGAGGACGGCAATGGAGCAGTTCCAGCTGGGCCGCATTCAGATCTGCCATGCCCCGGATATCAAAGTTGGTATGCATGGCATAATAAGAGATGCCTGCCTCTGCCATGCGGAGCAGCCTTCTGCCCAGAAAGCTGTCATCGTTGATCTGACGGATGCTGCCGAAGATCAGGGGGTGATGGGATACGATCATATCCGCACCGGCTTTCACCGCTGCCTCCAGTGTTTCGTCTGTCACATCCAGCGTGACAAAGATCTTCCGCACCTCCCGGTCCCTTCTGCCCAGCAGCAGGCCGGGATTGTCCCAATCCTCTGCGCAGGAAGGCGGATACTGTGCCTCCAGCATACTGATAATGTCACTGCATTTCATAATCCTGCTCCTCAGTATCTGCAAAAGAAATACCTGTTCCCTCTGCATCTTTTCCAAAATACACCAGAGCCTCTTCCAGGATCCGCAGATCCCTGCTGAGTTCTCCGGCCCGCCGCCTGCCTTTCTCTGACGGAGCATCCGCCAGCTGCGCCTGTAAATGCTGCAGCTTGCTCTGCTTCTTTCTCAATGCCGCCAGCAGACCGGGATCCCTCTGCCGCAGAAGGCAGGGGCCGTAGACTGCCTCGGCTTCTGTCAGCCCCCGGGCTGTGCCCGCCGGCGCGGCTCCTGCCGGCACCGCATGCAGCAGCATGTAGGTCTTGCCCTCTTCCTCTACAAAGGCTTCCCGATCCAGGACGAAACCTCTGTCATAAAGGAAATGCCGGACGGCATCCTCATCAGACTGGGGACCCAGGATCAGCTCCTGCAGTTCCGGGAGAAGCCGCTCCCCTTCCTGCAGGATCCGGCAGACCAGGCCGCCGCCCATGCCGGAGATCATGACAGCATCTGCCTCTCCCGGCTGCATCTCCCGCATGCCGTCTGACAGACGGGTCTCGATCCGCTCCTGCAATCCGGCCTCCAGGATGTGCTCCCGGGCCGCTGCCAGAGGTCCCGGCCGCAGATCCATGGCCAGGGCGGAAGGGATCCTGCCCCGCCTGCAGAGCTCTATGGGCAGATAGGCATGGTCACAGCCGATATCCGCCAACCGGACGCCGTCGCTGACCAGGCCGGCCAACGCTTCCATTCGTTTACTCAGTTTCATGTTAATCCAGATAATCCTTGAGTTTTCTGCTGCGGCTGGGGTGACGCAGCTTGCGCAGGGCTTTTGCCTCGATCTGACGGATACGCTCACGGGTTACATTGAACTCCCGTCCCACCTCTTCCAGAGTACGGGCTCTGCCATCATCCAGGCCGAAGCGCAGGCGCAGCACCTTCTGCTCTCTTTCTGTCAGAGTGTTCAGTACCTCCTGCAGCTGCTCCTTCAGCATAGTGAAAGCCGCTGCCTCCGCCGGTACCGGCACATTGTCATCCTGGATAAAGTCTCCCAGATGGCTGTCTTCCTCTTCGCCGATGGGGGTCTCCAGAGAAACCGGCTCCTGAGAGATCTTCAGGATCTCCCGGACTCTTGCCTCATCAATCCCCATTTCCTCAGCGATCTCTTCAGGTGTTGGTTCCCGGCCAAGCTCCTGCAGCAGCTGTCTGGAAATACGGATCAGCTTGTTGATGGTCTCCACCATATGCACGGGAATACGGATGGTACGGGCCTGGTCCGCAATGGCTCTGGTAATGGCCTGACGGATCCACCAGGTCGCATAGGTGGAAAACTTGTATCCCTTATGGTAATCGAATTTTTCAACCGCCTTGATCAGGCCCAGATTTCCCTCCTGGATCAGATCCAGGAACAGCATACCGCGGCCCACATAGCGCTTGGCGATGGAAACCACCAGACGGAGGTTGGCTTCCGCCAGACGCTTTCTGGCTTCCTCGTCACCGGCTTCCATCCGCTTGGCCAGCTCCACTTCCTCTTCCGCTGTCAGAAGGGGAACTTTGCCGATCTCCTTCAGGTACATGCGGACAGGATCCTCAATGCTGACACCCTCGGGAACGGAGAGGTCGATCTTTTCCAGATCCACTTCCTCCTCGTCCTCTTCCTTCAGCAGCAGAACGGCGTCATCTCCTTCTCCTGTGCTGTCCATACGAAGCACATCCACGCCCTTCTTTTCCAGATATTCCGCTACCTGCTCCAGCTGACTGTTGCTCAGCTGCATATCCTTGAAATAGGCCTGCAGCTCCGTCATTTCCAGGCAGTTTTTCTTTTTCTTGACATCCTCAAGAATGACGTGGATCTTCTCGTTTATCTTTGCATTATCAATTGCCATAAAATTCTGCTCCTTTCAGCAGTTAGATTGCTTCTTACGACAGATGGATCCCGGTCCGGAATCCCTGTCTCCGCAGTGTTTCCACTGCTTTCTTTTCCTCCATCAGCTTCTGCAGACCCTGCAGGTCGGCAGTGCTGTTGCGGAGGCGCTGCTCCACAGATCTCATGCGTACTGTGCAGACCAGCTCCAGCAGCTGGCGCTGCAGGCCATCCCCATCCGTATCCGGCAGGGGTGTCCGGAAGAAAGCCGATGCCTTGCTCTGACTGTCGCTGTCTTCGAAGTTGCTGACCAGACCTGAGGGGTCCAGACTGCCGTTTCTGATCTGTAAAAACAGATATGCAGCCGCCTGAGAGCAAAAGTCTCCGGTGAAATCTTCCTGTTTCAGATAGGGGGAAAGCTGGTCCAGCAGGTCCGGATGCTGGGCGATCCAGGCAAGCAGCAGGCAGCCGGCCCGTTCTCCGCTCTCTGCAGGGGCTTCCTTTTTCTTTGCTGAAGGCAGCGGCTTTGGCTGCTGCTGTACCTTCCTTTCATAGCCTCCTGACATGGCGCGTTTTCTCAGCAGCTCCTGCAGCTGCCCGGGCTCCACCTGATACCTGCGGGAAATGGCCGTCAGATAGCTGTCTCTTTCCAGCTTTTCCTCAAACCGCAGCAATTCCTCCGCTGTCTGTCTGAAAAAGTCGGTCCTGGCGGCAGGATCCGACAGATCATACCTCCTTTGCAGCATGCGGATCTCAAAGAGAAAACCATTCTCCGCCTTTTGCAGTCTTTCCTCAAATGCTTCCTTTCCCTCCGCCTTGATGAACTCATCGGGATCTTTGTGGGGGGCCAGACTGACAACTCTGGCATTCAGCCCTGAAGCCTGCAGCATGGGCAGGGCGCGAAGCGCCGCCCGGATCCCGGCTTCATCGCTGTCATAGATGAGCAGCAGCTCTTTGGTAAAGCGCCGCAGCATGCTGATATGTCCCTGGGTCAGAGAAGTACCGAGAGATGCCACCGCATTGTCGAAGCCGGCCTGGTGCAGTGCGATCACATCCATATATCCTTCGCAAAGGATCATTTGCTGCCTGCGGCTTCTTCGTGCCAGGTGGAGTCCGTAAAGGGTATTGCTCTTGTCAAAGATCTCCGTCTCCGGGGAATTCAGATACTTGGGCTTTCCGTCTCCCATGACCCGGCCGCCGAAAGCGATCACATAGCCGGATGCATTCATGATAGGAAACATGACCCGGTTCCAGAACTTGTCCTGCATGCCCCTGACGGGGTCTGTCAGAAACAGGCCGGAATCCTTCAGCTGCTCATCTGTATAATTCTGAGATTTCAGGAAGCGGTAGAGCTCATTGCTGTAGCTGTCAGCATAGCCCAGGCCGAAGGACCGCATGGTCTCCGCAGACAGGGCTCTGTTCTGCAGGTAAGCCATGGCATGGCTGCCTCTGGGAGACCGGAGCTTGCGGTAATAGAACTGCGCCGCCTGACGCTGGATGTCCATGAGCAGTTTCTTCCGTTTCTGCCTGGCCATCTCCTCTCCGCTGTAGCTTGGCTCCGGCAGCTGCACGCCTGCCCGCTCCGCCAGCTGCTGTACAGCCTCCTGAAAACTCATGTTGTTGTATTTCATCAGAAATGTGATCGCGTTGCCGCTTTCATGACAGCCAAAGCAATAGTAGATCCCATTGCCTGGTGTCACGGAAAAGGACCCTGTCTTCTCCTGGTGGAAAGGACAGACGCCGAAATAATAGGCGCCTTTTCGCTTCAGCGGTACGTACTCGGAAATAATATCCACGATATTGTTCCGGGACCGCACTTCTTCCAGAATCTCTTCAGAATATCTCATACTCAGTAAACCGCCCAGGATTTGGGGATAAAGATCGTATCAAACATATGCATGGAATACTGGTCGGTCATGCCGGACAGATAATCACATACCACCTGCTCCTTTTGCTCCCCCTGTTCGATCAGCTGACGGTATTCCTGCGTCAGCTCCTGCGGACGAGCCACAAAATAGTGATAAAGCTCTGTCAGCATGTTCTGGGCCTTCCGCTCTTCCGCCTGGGCCACACCGTTTTTGTAAACATTGCGGAACATCAGCTCCCGCAGCTGCAGCATGGCATGCCGGATGGACTCTGACTGCCGCAGTTCTCCGGTGTCCCTGCTGCTGGAGATCACATCATGGATCATGGTATTCAGCCGTTCCCGACCCGTATAGCCCAGGGTCACACGGATGGGAAACGGGATATCCGACTCTGAGATCACACCGGCTCTTGCCGCGTCATCCATGTCATGATGGATGTAGGCGATCTTGTCACAGAGCTGCACCACTTTTCCCTCCAGAGTAGACGGTGAACCGCTGCTCCGATGATTGAGAATGCCGTTTCTGACCTCTTCCGTCAGATTGAGGCCCCTGCCCTCCTTTTCCAGCAGATCCACCACCCGCAGACTCTGCTCGCAATGGGAAAAGCCCCTGGGGCAGACTGCATCCAGAGCAGCCTCTCCTGCATGTCCGAAGGGCGTGTGTCCCAGGTCATGCCCCAGAGCAATGGCCTCCACCAGATCTTCGTTTAAGCGCAGTGCTTTTGCAATGGTCCTGGCGATCTGGGATACCTCCAGGGTATGGGTCAGTCTGGTCCGGTAATGATCCCCCTGAGGCGACAGGAAGACCTGGGTCTTGTCCTTGAGCCGCCGGAAGGATTTGCAATGCAGGATCCTGTCCCGGTCCCTCTGATAGCAGGTGCGAAGATCACACTCTGCCTCTGCCTGCCGTCTGCCTGCGCTGTCCCTGCTGTGGGAAGCCCAGGGACTCAGCAGCTCCTGCTCTCTGTATTCCAGTTCTTCTCTGATCGTCATGGCATGTCCCCGCAAAATCCATCTGCTACAGCTGTCGCACCTTCACCACACCCTCCATGGCGGAAAGCGTCTCCGTCAGCAGGTCCGACGGCATCTGTCTGGGCAGCCGCAGTGAAAAGATCGCTGTGGCATTGTGGTGCTCCGATTCATTTTCACGGGTGATCTGAATATTCAGTACCCGGATATTGTTGTCATGCAGATACAGCAGCAGCTGATCCAGGGTATGGTTGCCCCGGTATTCCACATAGAGATTGATCTCGGGGTTGTTATTCATCAGTTTGTATTCGACTTTGGAAAAGAATCCTTCCGCCATCAGTACCAGGATCGTTGCCAGGATACCTCCCTCATAGAAGCCGCCGCCCAGACAGAGCCCGATGATGGCAGCTGTCCACAGGCCGGCCGCTGTCGTCAAGCCCTTGACCCGCTGCTTTCGTGTCACAATGATGGAACCGGCACCAATGAAACCGATGCCTGCCACTACCTGGGCACCCAGTCGGGCCATATCTGTATAATAGCCCATCTCCAGATACAGATACTGGCTGGTCAGCGTGGTAAGGGCTGCCCCCAGGCAGATCAGGATATGGGTCCGGAAGCCGGCGCTCCTTCTCCGATAGGCCCGCTCCAGACCGATGGCACCACCGCAGAGGAAAGCCAGCAGCAGACGGACTGCCACGGACAGCATGGTCAGATCCCTGACATTGGAAAATATACTCAGCATCGTCCCCTCCCTAGATCTCTTCAATCCGGATGATATGCTCCATCTCGGAAAGTGTCGTCAGTACTTCATCATGGGGGAGCCTCTCTCCCAGATACAGGGAAAGCAGGGCGCCCGGCCTGTTGTGCTTATCTGAGCTGTGGTCCACCTCCACCTCATTTACAGTCAGCTTCATTTCGGTCAGACGATCCAGGATCTCTCCTATGTCATCCATGGATTCGAAGACCACATAAACATTCATATCTCTGGTCAGTCCTGCCACAACGGCATCCAGCGCCGGCAGGAAACGAACACTGCACAGGACCAGAACAAAAGCCAGCAGCACGCCCCAGTAGAAACCGGCACCGATGGCCAGTCCCATGCAGGCGCAGGCCCAGAGCCCGGCTGCAGTGGTCAGACCCTTGATCTGCCGGCGACCGTTGAGGATGATGGTACCGGCTCCCAGAAAACCGATGCCATTGATGACCTGGGCACCGAAACGGGACACATCTGTCTTGATACCGACCTCCGCTGCCACAGCTGCCCAGTCTGTCTGCATCATGGTATATTCATACTGGCCCAGCATCATGGCCAGACAGGCCCCCACGCAGACCAGCATGTAGGTCCGGAAGCCGGCGGGCCTGTGCTTCCGCTCTCTCTCCAGGCCTACCATGCCGCCCAGAAAAGTCGCCAGCAAAAGACGCACCAGGACCGAGGCGAAATGAAAATCCTGCAGATAAATGATCAGTTCCCGCAACTTCCGTCACCTCCCTTTCCGAAATCTCAATACCACATGCTGCATACTATATGCTGCATTCTTCAACCATCTGGTCAGCCTGCGCCGCCAGTCATTGTTTCAGCATACATCACCGGCATCAGGCTGTGCAGACACCTGTATTTTTCCGCTTTTTCCCAGATACAGAAGAAAGCACAAACAGGCAGCCCCTGTGATGGCCTCAGCGATCCCCATAGGGACCCCTGCGCCGGGAACCGCCTCCTGTATCCAGGATGATATGATATTCCACAGATTGGCTGCGCCGTGGGCCAGCACCGGCAGCAGCAATGTGCCGCTTTTCTCATACAGGAATGCCAGCAGCAGACCCATGAGAAAGGCATAGAGGAACTGTATCATATTGGCATGATACAGACCAAAGAGGAAGGAGGATAACAGCAGAGCCCCTGTCCTTCCCATGTAATTCTCCGCCCTTCGGAAGAGCATGCCCCGGAAGATCATTTCCTCCGCCGGAGGCGCCAGCACCACAGTTGCCAGGATCAGAAGGATCGGATCCTGCCCTTCAAAAGACACGGCGGCGGAATTCTGATAGCCGGGAAACCATTCCATCAGAGGGCTGTGGAGCAGCAGATCACTCCACAGGGCGCAGGCTGCTGCCATCAGGAGCACCCCTGCCCCAATGGCCGGCCCTTTCCAGCGTTTCTCCCAGTGTCCGAATCTGAGATCATCCACCCGCAGGTTTTTCCGCTGGGTCAGGATGGTCAGGCCATAGAAGCCCACATTGACATAGAGAGCCATGCCGGGAAAGACCTTTCGCAAAGCTTCCACATCCATACCCTGCACACCGGTGATCATACTCAGGATCACAATGACCGCCATGGTGACCAGGAGCATGCAGAGGACAATGAAAACAAAGGGAAAGAGAATATCCCAGAGTTTTCTGCCGGCGGAAAGATCCGCCCCGTATTTTTTTCTCTGCTCTGCGTTTTCTTTCATATCTACTCCACGGCAATCACTTTTTCAGAAAGGTTCTGAATAGATGTTTTCGCTCCACGGCAGTCACTTTTTTCAGAAAGGCTCTGAAAAGATGTTTCGCTCCACAGCAATCACTTTTTTCAGAAAGGCTCTGATGTGGGAAGTTTCAGTATTTAATAATCATAGGACTCTGTCTCAGAATCGGAGGAGCCCTCTGCGAAATACTGGTCGATACCATTGGAGATGCCCTCTACGATCAGCTCCTGATAATCCGAGGAAGCCATGCGGAGATCCTCATCCGCATTTGTCATATAGCCCATTTCCACGATGGTAACGGGAATGGTACTCCAGTTGATGCCGGTCATCTCGTCTGTCACATAGACGCCCTGATTGTTTGCGCCGGTGACAGCACAGTAATTGTCAATGATATCCGATGCCAGGCGCTGGCATTCCTCAGCGATGCCTGCCACATAAGCATTTGAAGTGGAGGGTGCCATGCAGAGAGCTCCCTGCACGGAGCTGTCATCGGATCCGTTGGCATGTACTCTCACCAGGATATCCGCACCGGCCTCGACAGACATGGTGGCCCGCTGGCTGTTGGGAATATCCACATCGTTGGTCTCCCGGATCATGAAGACATCATAGCCTCTCTCCTGCAGCTCGTCCCGCAGTTTCAGGGATACCTGCAGATTGAGTTCATATTCATTGAGACCGGAAGAGGGGCCATAGGTACCGGAAGCTACAGAAGCCTTGGTCTCGGAAGCGCCAGGACCGATGGGCTCCGGTGTACTGTTGCCCTGGGCCTGATGTCCCGCATCAATAGCCACCATGTGACCGTTTTTCTCACTGCTGCCGCTGAGGCTGTCCGGGGAGATCAGTTCATCCTCTCCCTCCAGCCCGCAGGTCATATGCAATCCCTCTGCCAGGACCAGCAGTGTTTTTGTGCTGCCGTCCTCTTCTGCCACAGGGATCTGCTCCGTGCTTTCTGACTCCAGCACCTGGCAGAAGCTCTCCTGCAGAGCAGGATCCTCCGACAGGATCTGTACGCATTCCGCTGTGGTGGTCTCTGAAAAGGCCATCAGTTCTCCGGCATCATCCCGGATCCGCAGCAGAGACTGTACAATGACAGGATCATTGGCCTGCACTGCAGTCATGACCTGACCTGCCGGTGTGTCCATGGCGTAGGCCACCACGGTTTCCTCCTCCGGTGTGACCTCCGGCGTTTCTGTGGCTTCCGGTGTTTCTGTGGCTTCCGGTGTTTCTGTGGCTTCCGGTGTCTCCGTAGACTCCTGGGCATCCTCTGCTGCCGTTGCCGCAGTGTCTGCGCTGCCGCAGGCGGAGAGACCCAGAGCAGCTGACAGAACTGCAGCCGTCAGCAGGGTTTTTAATGATATCATATGATTTTTCATGGTTGGTTTCCTTATTGCAACTGTTTTCCGCAACTTATCCCATCAGCATTTCGGATGTAAGTCACCATCGCATGCCTTCGCTTCGCTCCCGGCCTGCGCACGGCTATTCGCACTCTTCTCTCGAATGTAAGTCACCATCGCATGCCTTCGCTTCGCTCCCGGCCTGCGCACGGCTATTC
>R14__coassemble_238_pt1 | contig 43553 bp, 34 predicted proteins | sample R14__metabat2_high_PE_030 | metagenome-assembled genome bin R14 | reverse complement strand
GGCACATTTGCTTGCACGCTAAGGCGAAAATACTATCACTTGAAGCTATGACCACCCGAAAAACCTTATTTTACGGGCGCTTTCGGGATGGGTTAATTACTCGAACTCAATCGTCCCTGGCGGCTTGCTGGTCAGATCATAGAATACGCGATTTACACCACGTACCTCTTTGATGATCCTGTTCATGACGATCTGCAGCACCTCAAAGGGGATGTCCGCAGCTTCCGCAGTCATGAAGTCGATGGTCTTTACCGCGCGGATGGCCACGGCATAGTCGTAAGTCCGCTCATCTCCCATCACACCGACAGAGCGCATGTTGGTCAATGCCGCGAAGTACTGATTGGGCATCCAGGGGGCTTCTATGCCATGAGTCTTCTTGTATTCTGCTGCGGCCTTATCCACTTCAGAACGATAGATCCAGTCTGCATCCTGTACGATCCGTACCTTGTCTTCTGTAATATCGCCGATCACGCGGATACCCAGTCCCGGGCCCGGGAAGGGCTGACGATATACCAGGAATTCCGGCAGGCCCAGTTCCAGACCGGCTTTTCGTACCTCGTCCTTGAACAGATTGCGAAGGGGTTCTATGATCTCCTTGAAATCCACATAGTCAGGCAGACCGCCTACATTGTGGTGGGATTTGATGACAGCGGATTCTCCGCCAAGGCCTGACTCCACAACATCCGGATAGATGGTTCCCTGGGCCAGATAATCCACCTTGCCGATCTTCTTTGCTTCCTCCTCGAAGACGCGGATGAATTCCTCCCCAATGATCTTGCGCTTCCGCTCCGGCTCTGTCACGCCGGCCAGCTTGGCGTAATAACGCTGCTGCGCGTTGACACGGACAAAATTGATATCGAAGCTTCCATCCTTACCGAAGACAGCCTCTACCTCATCTCCTTCATTTTTCCTCAGAAGACCATGATCCACAAAAACACAGGTCAGCTGCGGGCCGATGGCTTTTGCCAGCAGAGCTGCCAGAACAGAAGAATCCACGCCACCGGACAGAGCCAGCAGCACTTTGCCGTCTCCCACCTTTTCACGAATGGCAGCGATCTGGGTCTCCACAAAGGAGTCCATTCTCCAGTCTCCGGCGCAGCCGCAGATCCCGCGCACAAAATTGAAGAGCATCTTTGTGCCTTCCGGCGTATGCAGGACTTCCGGATGGAACTGTATGCCATACAGTCTTTTTTCTGCATTTTCACAGGCAGCTACAGGGCAATCCTTTGTCCGGGCAATGGAGCGGAAACCTTCTCCCAGAGCGCTGATATAGTCAAAATGGCTCATCCAGCAGATGGTCTCACCGGGTACCTCTGCAAACAGGGGCGCCGCCGTGTCCACTGTAACAGCCGTCTTGCCATACTCCTGTACGTCTGCCCGCTCTACCTTGCCGCCCAGGATATGCTGCATCAGCTGCGCGCCGTAACAGAGACCCAGCACCGGGATCCCAAGTTCAAACAATTCACTGGTGTAAGTGGGTGCACCTTCCTCGTAACAGCTGTTGGGGCCTCCTGTCAGAATGATACCCATGGGGTTCATTGCCTTGATCTTTTCAATATCCGTCCGATAGGAATAAATCTCGCAGTAGACATTGCATTCACGCACTCGTCTGGCCACCAGCTGATTGTACTGCCCGCCGAAATCCAGAACGATGATCATTTCTCTGTTCATGTACTTCCTCCGATTTAACTGAGATACAAATTTAACTCGCAAAAAACGGCATGCTCAGGCAGCAAAAAAGCTGCTGAACATACCGTTTATTCTAACTGGTTTAAGCTGCTTTCGCAAGGGTATCCGCCGGATATTATTCCGTTGTATCTGCCTCTGCTTCCTCCTCAGTTACATTGGCTTTGTCCACCAGAACTTTCATAACTGCGGCGGTCAGAGCAGAACGGTCTACCGTTTCATCTCCATAGTTGCTGCGCAGGGTCTCTTCGTCTGAGCCGTATGCCTGGGCCAGTGTCTCCATGCCATCCGCAAATTCCTGGGAATCCTTGTCGATCCCCAGCGTATCGCAGAGAGCTTCCAGCAGCAATGTGGTCTTTGCGATCTGCATCCCATACTCATCCAGGAGTTCTTCAAAGGAATCTTCGTCATAGCCATTGGCTTCCAGGAAATCATCAAACTCATAACCGTAGCTTTCGGCCTGCTCTTCAAATGATGTCCGGTACTCTTCCTTTGCCTTGTCCACATAGCTCTTGGGAATCTGGGAGAATTCTGTATTCTCCATTACTGTGGACCACGCAGAAGACTGCAGGCTATAGATGGCATTCTGCTCATTGTCCTGCTCCAGGCTCTCCCGGACAACTTCCTTGTATTCATCAATGGTATTGCTGCTGCCATTGGTGTACTCCTTCACCCACTCATCTGTCAGCTCCGGTGTCCTGTATATACCGTTGACAGTTACGGTAAATACTACCTCCTGACCGGCCAGATCCTCTGAACTGTAATCCTCCGGGAAAGTCAGGTTCAGGTCCTTTGTTTCCCCGACCTTCATGCCGATAATGCCGTCTTCAAAGCCATCAATAAAGGTGTCAGAACCGATCACCAGCTGATAGCTGTCGCTGGTACCGCCTTCAAAAGCCACGCCATCCAGCTTGCCTTCATAGGCAATGTCCACTGTATCACCATCAACAACCTCTGCATCCTCATCTGTTACTTCTTCCGCAGATGCGCTGTTCTCTATGGAATCCTCAACATCCTCATCCGTAACCGGGGTAATGGTCTTGGTCAGTTCCAGGCCTTCATACTGGCCCAGCGTCAGGCAATCCTTCCAGGTCAGGCTGTCATCATCCACAATGGGGATCTCCTCTTCGCTTTCCTCTGCATCTGTCTCTGCGTCAGCAGTATCTTCTGCCTCTGTGCTCTCTGTTGTCTCTGCATCTGCGGATTCGCTTTCTGCAGCAGATCCGCAGCCAACCGGAACCAGGGCCATGGCCAGTCCGAGAACCAGCGCAAGTACTCTACGTTTCATGTGTTTTTCTCCTCTTTTCTAACTGATATCTGAAGCCCCCAAAAGAGGCTTCGTTTCATATGTTATGGGACTTTCGCCCCGTCATACCATTGTCACGGTAGCATCCACCTGTGAAATGCTGCACCCATCTGCCGCTGAATACAGCAGTTTTTCTGCTGCCTCAGGCATTCTCTGCCTCTTCCCGGGCAGCCACCACTTCCTGATCGGCGAACTGATCCATCAGCGTGGTAAAAGCGCTGTAGGTATTTACCTTGTGTATGCCCTCACGCATATAATCTGATTCACTTTGCAGCCAGGTTCTGTTGGACTCTTCTTTGATCAGGTAGAAATAAAATCCCAGATCCTTCAGATAGGTGAATTTGGCATTGTCCTCTGTATAACCGCTCCAGCTGCCAATATCCGCGTCATCCGGCAGCATCAGGATATCCGTATCCCCTACCAGAGGAGCCACAAAGCTGTCCCACTGAGAGGCATCATTCTCCATCAGGCTCTGCTCACTTCCATAGCTGAAGCTGCCGAAGCCATTGCTGGCAAAATGATAGCCCTTCTCTTTCAGGGCTTTGATCACTTTTTTGCACTCGGTCTTCTCAGAAGAAACATCAAAGACACCATAGGCACCATAGGGATTGCCTTCTTCAGATGTCAGACCGAAATAATCCAGGGTACGGTAACCCAGCACGCCCTGGGAACCTGTCACACCAAGGACCATGCGGGCACCATCGACAGAAAAGTCCGGATGCTCCGCGATAAATTCCTCCAGGATTGGGACGCAGTCGTATGCTCCATAGCTGACAGAACCGTCCTGGCCCCGAAGCTCTGCGGTGATATTTCCGCTCTCATCCAGGGTAAGTCTGGCTGCATAGCCGCTGCCGATCCCTTCCAGTGGATAGCATACATTTCGCTGGGAAAGGATCAGAGGCTTCTTGCCGTCCGGAATGTCAATGTTGTTGCTGGCTACTGTGCGGACAGTTCCATCCTCCAGCTCTACATCCATGAGCAGGTCATAGAAATCCACCAGCACATAATCTCTGTCATACAGATTCTGCAGGATCCTGCCAAACTCTTCCGTGGTCATAGCCTCGGAACCTTCCTGCCGCCACTCAGCGCCTGTCAGCAGAGAAGGGAAGGACAAATGCAGAACATCTTCTGCAGTAACCGCACCGGGCACCGGCTCGACCACCAGGTCTTCGCCGACTACCGGGAGGGTTTCTTCTGCCGGCCGGCTGTTCTGCAGGAGGATCACCACTGCGGCCACTGCCACTGCAGCCACCAGAAGCACCCAGAAGATGGGTCTGATCTTCTGCTTTTGGGCCCGGCTTCTCCCTTTTTTCCCTGCTGTCAGCTGCTCGGCTGACGTTTTCCTTCCGGTCTTTCCTTTCTGCTGCCGAACCGCAGCCTGCGCTGCAGACCGTTTTCTTCCAGCCTTTCCTCCCTGTTTCCTGGTTGTCGTTAAACCTTCGGAAAAATCTCCGGTCTGCGGATCTCTCCCGGCTGTCCTTTTCCTGTTCCGGCCGGAAGCTGAGATTCTTCTTCCCGACGCTTTCTTTCTGCCTCCGGAAGATTCCTCTGTTTTCTTTCGAACCGTATGGTATTCCGGCAGTTCATCAAAAGAATCTGCTGCAGGTCCTCCCATGCCTGCAGAGCTTGCTGCCAAAGGATCTTCTCCGGCTGCTGCCTGCGGCTCGCTGTTTACAGTGTGGGGTTTCAGCATAGGCCATCCGGCATTCAGATCATAAGTCTCCGGCTGCTGCATGGTATAGCCTGAAGACCAGGCAGCCTGCCGTTTATGAGAATCCGCACCATTCTGCGGATCGGTGTGTGCTTCGGACATCGAAACTTCTTCCCGCACAGGGATCTCACTTTCCACGGTCCGGACCGGGGTCTCTGCTTTTTTTCGCAGGGATCCTTTCGTCACCGTTTCCTTCATATGATTCAGTTTATCTTTCAGATCAATTTTCTTCATAGCGCCCATTATAACACACCACTTTCCCATATATCAAGAAAACACACACAGTCTTCACATCACCTGCGCTGCATGCCTTCCACATGTTCTCCTGTCGCTCTTCCCACTCAGCACTTACAGCAGGAAAATTCCTCCATTCTATCCTCTGATCGGCTGCCTGTGGTATACTGCTTCTATACTTTATGACTGATACGGAGGTAGTACAATGAACCGAACCTGGTACCGGGAAGGTAAGTCTTTACTGAAAGAAATAGAGGAAACAAGTCCGGCAAAGCAGTCTCTGGCTTTTTGGTATCTGGGACAGATGGGCTACATATTTAAAGGAGATGTCACAGTCTATATGGATGTTATGCTGAATGACCACCTGGCAGCAAATGGCAATTCTGCCCGCTGGTATCAGCCGCCCTTCCCACCTGAAAAAGTCCGGACGGACTACGTATTCTGCACCCATAACCATGTGGATCATCTGGCACCTGAGACTCTGCAGGGCATCGCTGCCCATGATCCCGACACCCGCTTTGTACTGCCGGCCGGCTGCGCTTCGGTCCTGGAAGATCTGGGGATCGCCCCGGACCGGATCCTTCCTGTCAATGCCGGACAGACACTGGAACTGCCTGGGGTGAGGATCTCTGCCGTAGCAACTGCCCACCCTGTATATCAGGCGGATGAACAGGGACGGGATCTCTCTCTGGCCTTTCTCCTGGAAATGAACGGCGTCCGGGTACTGCATCCGGGAGATACCTACCTTACCGGACAGCTGATCCGGGAACTGTCAGCACTCCCTGCTCCGGATCTGTTCTTCCCACCCATCAACGGGCAGGATTATTTTCGCACGGAAAGAAACTGTATCGGTAATCTGAATACCATAGAGGCTGCCAGACTTTCGGAAATTCTGCAGGCAGATCTCACCATTCCTTCCCATTTCGATATGTTCGTGGGAAACACAGTGGACCCTCTGGAATTTGCCCGATGCTTCATGGCACTCCGGCCTTCCGCAAAATGGCATATCCCGGCTCTGGGGGAGCGCTTTCTTTACCACAAATAAAGTATACAGTCATTTCGCCTTGCGGGAGCGACCCGATTTCCGGGCGTGTGCAGATGACAGAATATCTTCTACGGTTGCATCCAGGTTTTGTCTTGCGGGAACGATTCAATTCCCAGGCTTTCATTCAGCACTGCTGCCACAGTATTCTGCAGAAATCCATTCACCTTTCAGTTCCGGGAAATACTATTTCGTGGTATGATAGAAGGCAGGAAGCCTGCAGCAAGTGCTGATCGGATACAGCGACACTTGCCACCGGCATCCGCAAAAAAAGCATTGAAAAATGATGATAAGAGGAGGACAAGATCATGGGCATTAATATTTGCGGCGCACCCTGCTGCTGGGGCGTAGACGACATCAACAATCCTTACCTTCCCAGCTGGCAGCGAGTACTGCGGGAAGCACATGAGGCAGGTTATCGCGCCATTGAGCTGGGACCCAACGGCTGGATCCCTACAGATGATATTGAAATGGTATCAGAAGAACTGAGGAAAAATGAACTCTCCATCGTTGCGGGCACCATTTTCGATGACTGTCTGACTGAGGAAAATTATCCAAAGCTGGTGGAGCAGGTCCACGGGATCTGTAAACTGATCACCAAGCTGCCTCCTCTGCCCAGAGAAGAGGGACAGCGTTATGCCACACCTTACCTGACCATGATGGACTGGGGCCATGACAACAGAGATTATACCGCTGGTCATTCTGACCGGGCAGAACGTCTGAATGACGCAGACTGGAAGCGCATGATGGATCACTTCCGCGGCCTCTGCGACATCGCCAACAGCTATGGCGTTCGTCCCGTGATCCACCCCCATTGCGGCGGAAATGTAGAATTTGCAGATGAGATCGACCGTCTGGCCGCAGACATCCCTTCCGATGTAGCAGGTCTGGTCCTGGATACCGGTCACCTTCACTATGGCGGCATGGATCCTGTCACATGGCTGCGCAAATATCAGGATCGTCTGGACTATGTACATTTCAAGGACATTGACGGTAAAGTCTTTGATGAAGTCATGCACGAGCATATCCGCTTCTTCGAGGGCTGTGCGAAGGGCTCCATGTGCCCCATCGGCACCGGTATTCTGGACTATGCAGCCATCCGGGATGTGCTGGAAGAGATCCATTACAATGGCTATATCACCATCGAGCAGGAATGTGATCCCAGAAATGTGGAAAAGAGCCTGGCAAATGTAAAAGCCAGCGTTGCTTTCCTGAAGAGCATTGGATTCCAGATCTGATCCTGCAGAAGAGGCTGATACGGGGTATGGGTCTTATGGATTGTCATATATCATATGGGCCTTCATCAGAAAATGAACAATAAAAGAGGGATACGCCGACCGGCGTATCCCTCTCTCAGTGTCGGTTGTTTTTCACTAAAGATCAGACATTTTCCTCGATGACCTTCTTGAATGCTTCCAGAGCTGCCTCATCATCGCTGGAAACTGTGATAGTCTCGCCGGACTTAACGCCCAGAGACATCAGACCGAACAGCTGCTTTGCAGCAACAGTCTTTGCACCCTTTGTGATCTTGATATCGCCGCCAATCTCCTTGGCTGCCTTTACGATCACACCTGCGGGACGTGCGTGGATACCTTCAGGATCTTTTACTACATAATCAAAGCTCATCTCATTTTCTCCTTTACTCTAAAAACTCTTATCTGCTATCCACAGACCTGCCTTCTGCCCGGAAACTGCTTTATCACAACTCAGCCGGAAGCAGACAGACTCTGCTGATATCATTCATTATACTGTTTCTGCCCTGTGAAATCAATCCGCTTCACGTACAAGCTTACGAACCGGAAGGATGCAGCCCGGAGATACGGACAACTCATCCAGTCCCATCTTCAGGAAGGTCTGTGTCAGCGTGGTATCAGCACCAAGCTCGCCGCAGATACCTGCCCAGATGCCTTCCTTGTGGGCATTGTCTGCTACCATCTGGATCAGACGAAGCACTGCCGGATGATGGGAATCATAGAAAGCATCCAGCTTTGCATTCTGACGGTCGATAGCCAGTGTGTACTGGGTCAGGTCATTGGTACCGATACTAAAGAAGTCTACTTCCTTGGCCAGCTGGTCACTGCAGACTGCTGCTGCCGGTGTCTCGATCATGATACCTTCTTCTACCTTGTCACCGATCTTGATGCCTTCTGCGATCAGTTCCTCACGGACCTTCTTTGAGAATTCCTTGATCTGGCGCACTTCCTCTACGGAAATGATCATGGGATACATGATGGAAAGATTGCCATATGCGCTTGCGCGATACAGAGCACGCAGCTGTGTACGGAAGATGTCAGGTCTTGTCAGGCAGATACGGATAGCACGATAGCCGAGTGCCGGATTTTCTTCCTTGTCCAGCTTGAAATAGTCCACCTGCTTGTCTGCGCCGATATCCAGAGTACGGATGATGACCTTCTTGCCGCCCATGCCCTGCAGGACTTTCTTGTAAGCCTGGAACTGCTCATCCTCTGTCGGATAGTCGGAAGACTCCAGGTACAGAAACTCAGAACGGAACAGACCGATACCGCCAGCATCATTGTCCAGAACAGCTGCCAGGTCACCGGGATTTCCGATGTTAGCATACAGGTTGATCTTCTGGCCGGATCTGGTCACATTTTCCTTGCCTTTCAGCTCCTGCAGCAGTCTCTTCTGCTCATCGTCTGCTTCTTTCTTCTTGAAATATTCTTCCAGCAGAGTCACCTCCGGATCCACAATGAAGGTACCTTCATAGCCATCTACGATACCGATCTTGCCATTCCATGCCGGATCGATCTCTACGCCGATGAGAGCCGGAATACCCATGGTCCTTGCCAGGATAGCAGTATGGGAATTTGCGGAACCCAGTCTGGTAACGAAGGAAAGGAGCTTGCTCTTGTCCATCTGTACTGTCTCGGAAGGAGCCAGATCCTCTGCCACAACGATCACAGGCTCATCTCCCAGATCACTGCTCTCTGCACTGCCGTTCAGAATGCCCACAACACGCTCTGTGATATCCTTGACATCCGCTGCACGAGCCTTCATGTACTCATCATCCATGGAGGCGAACATCTCAGCGAAATTGTCGCCGGTGGTAGCTGCCGCATATTCCGCATTGACCATCTCACTCTCAATGATGTTCTGGATGGATTCATTGTAATCATCATCCTCCAGCATCATGGCATGGACATTGAAGATCTCAGCGTTTGCCTCACCGACTTCTTTCAGGGCTTTCTCATACAGACCATTCAGCTGCTCAATGGCCTTTCCTCTGGCTGCCTCATATCTGGCATACTCAGCCTGAGCGTCTTCGATCTTTTCACGGGTAACAACATTTTCTGCTTTTGCATAGAATTTGATTTTTCCAATGGCGATACCATTGAAAATTTTCTTTCCGCTTCTGGTCTCCAAAATAATCTCCTCTTCTCTAATGCTTTTCATATCTGATCTGAATCAGACTCCTACCATGCACCATGATATCACTTTTTCATAAGGCTTTCAACATTTTGCCATGTCATTTTGTTTACTTTTCATAAACATTAAAAAAAACGGCGCTTTCCCAAAGGAAAACACCGATTTCATTCCTGTTTTTCAGTCTCTGGTCTGCATCATGACCAGAAGACCGCTTTCATAGCTGACTTTTGCTTCCTCCTCACGGATCTGATTGCTGACGCAAAGTCCGCCGTTTCTGGCATCCAGATCATAGTGATCCAGAGGATAATCAAAGCCCTGCAGGGTCAGGCCCTTCACATCCCCTCCGAAAGGGAAGAAAGAAACAAAATCCCCGAACTGGCTGTCCTTTCGGAGGGAAAAACATTTCTCCAGAGGCATGCAGATGCTGTTGTGAGGATCCACGATCCTGCCCGTGATCCCTTTCTCCCACAGTTTGTAAAGATTGTACACATTGCTGAGGGAGTGATCCATGCGGGTACCTGTTGCCCCCAGGAAACAGACCTCCTCCGCACCAGCCTCTACCGCCGCATTCAGCGCGATCTCTGTGTCCGTCCAGTCCTTGACCGGGTTGAAGGTGCGAATGGTAATGTCCGGCAGATCCCGGAAATCCTCCAGAAGTGAGATGTCCTGACTGTCAAAATCTCCGACAATAATATCCGGAACAAGTCCCTGATGTGAAAAAAATGCCAGGCCTCTGTCTGCAGCGATCGTCAGATCCGGTCGCCAGACATCCAGAAACTGCCTGGCAAACTGTTCATCCAGACTGCCGCCCGAGATGATCAATACTTTTTTCATATGCTGTCTTATGCCGGGAAGTGGCTCTTCAGCTCCTTGAAGTTGGCTGCGATATCTTCGCCGAATACAGCAGAACCGGCAACCAGAAGGCTGGCACCTGCCTCCAGAACCTCATCGATGGTCTTTTTGTTGACACCGCCGTCTACCTCAATATCTACATTTGTATAGCCGGCATCATCCAGTTTTTTCCGCAGCTGACGGATCTTCTCTGTGATGGCCGGAATGTAAGACTGACCGCCAAAGCCGGGATTTACGCTCATCAGCAGGACAAAATCCAGCTTGTCCATAACGTAATCGATCACGTTCAGAGGAGTTGCGGGATTCAGAACAACACCTGCCTTCAGGCCGGCTTCCTTGATCTGCTGCAGGGTGCGATCCAGATGCTTGCAGGCTTCTGCATGTACTGTGATGGCATCTGCGCCTGCAGCCTTCATATCCTGAACATAACGGCCGGGCTCCTCCACCATCATATGAACATCAAAAAACATCTTGCTCTGCTTGCGGATGGATTTGATCACCGGCATACCAAAGGAAATACTGGGAACAAAAGCGCCGTCCATTACATCGATGTGCAGCCACTCACAGCCGGCATCCTCCAGGATCTGCAGCTGCTCTCCCAGGCGTGTAAAATCTGCGGACAGCATAGATGGTGCGATTTGATACATAATTTTCTCCTTTCAATCATCAATATCTTCTTTTTTCTTTTTCTTTCAGTTCTTCAAAAAACATGCGGTAATTCTCATACCGTTCGGGAGAGACCTCTCCCTTTTCCACAGCAGCCTTGACGCTGCAGTCCGGCTCATCCATATGGACACAGCCCTGAAACCGGCAGCTGCCTTCCATTGGCTGAAATTCCGGATAATACCAGCGCAGATCTTCTTTTTCTGTTTCCAGCAGAAACAAGGAGGAAAATCCGGGCGTATCACAGATCCAGGTATCCTCTCCCATGTAGATCAGCTCCGAGTGGCGGGTGGTATGTCTGCCCCTGCCCAGCTTTTTGCTGATGCCGCCGGTCTCCATGCGGATCCCCTGCTGCATCAGATTGGTAAAGGAGGATTTTCCCACGCCGGAGGGGCCTGCCAGTACGGTAGTCCTGCCCTGCAGCTGCGCCCGCAGCACTTCTGTATCCAGCTCTTCTTTGATACTGCAGAAAAAGAGAGGGTAACCTGTTGTGGAATAGATCCGGCGCAGTTCTTCCATTTTCTCCGGAACAGCCAGATCTTCTTTGTTAAAGACCAGAAAGGCCGGCACTTTCTGCTCTTCCATCATCAGCAGAAACCGGTCTATCAGCACACGATTGGGGGAGGGATCCTTCATGGACATCAGCAGCATGGCCTGGTCCACATTTGCCACCGCAGGCCGGACCAGGGAATTCTGCCTGGGCAGAAGCTCCACCAGGTTTGCCTCATGGGCCTCTTCATCCAGAACCTCGATCTCCACCAGATCCCCTACCAGAGGTTTCCTTCCCTCTTTTCGAAAGATACCTTTTGCTTTACATTCATAGATGCCGGATCCCACTACAGTGACGTAGTAGAATCCGGCAATACCTTTTACGATCTTTCCTGTCATTGGTGATTTACGGTGCGGCAAACTCGACGCCTACCTGGGCGATCAGATTGCCCTCCTCATAGATGTTCAATGTACCTGAAGACTCACCATCTTTGCCATTGATCACACCGGTGAAATTACCGTTTTCATCAAACGGACTGTCACCTTCATAAACAGTTGTAGTTGTGTCGCCCTGCACCAGTTCAATGGTGACATTTCCACCATTGTACTCATAAGGCTCCTGCCAGGACGTGGTACATACCCATGTATTGCTGCCACTGTCAACTGCCTGCGCATCGGAAGACTTCACTGTCAGAGTGATCACGGAACCGGTTGCCACCTCAGTACCTGCTTCCGGGCTGACACTGATGACCTGTCCGTCTTCCATGTCATCTGAGCTGCCTGCTACAACAGTATTTGCCAGACCCATGGAATCCAGAACACTGATGGCAGATGCCTGATCATAACCGCGAAGATCCGGAACTGCAACGGTGCCTGCTGAGGGGCCGCTGCTGACTACCAGACTTACACTGGTGCCTACTGCCACAGAAGCACCTTCTGTGGGATTTACGGAAATAACAGTACCTGCGGCAGCGTCATTTGCCTCCTGTGTCACGGAGGTGGTCAGACCGAGCGCGGTCAGGGCTGCTTCCGCATCAGACTGCTGCATGCCAACGATACCGGCCGGGATCACTGCGGAACTGCTGCCGCTGCTGATCACAACATTTACCGTGGAATTTGCGGTAACTGCGGTGCCTGCTGTCACATCCTGGGAAATGATATGTCCCTGAGCAACAGTGTCTGAGGGTTCTGTACCGCTCTGCTTGATGCCGATGCTGAGCTCGCGCGCCTCATTCTGTGCCTCAGCCAGAGTCATGCCGCTGAAATCCGGAACCGTGATATCACCGGACTGCTCTGTCTGTGTCTCCACCTGGGTCTCTGTATTGGAACTGCTGCTCTTGCCGAACAGGCCCAGCATATTGCCGATGACCACGACCAGGATGATGATGATCACGGCACCGATCAGGAAACCGCCGATAGTGATGGCCTTTTCCAGTCCGGAACTGCCGGCATCCTCGTCCTCATCACGGGAACGGGTCTTTTCTTTCTTCTTTGTTTTTGCGGGACGCTCCTCTTCCTCCGGCTCTTTCTCTTCCTCTGTGGGGGGAAGATAGGACTTCTTTTCTGCGGCTTCCTGGATGACAGCCGTCTCTGCCTTGCTGTGGGGCAGAGTGGAAGCATGTCCTCTGAGAGGTGTCAGGGATACAAAGTTGCCCTGCGGATCGGAAAGGGATCTCTTGAGATCCTCGATCAACTCTCCCATGTAAGCATATCTGCGGTTGGGATCCTTCTGCGTCATCTTCAGGATGATCTGCTCCAGAGAATAGGGCAGGTCTGGCGCGAATTTTGACGGAGGCACGATCTCCTCCTGCAGATGCTTGATGGCAATGGCAACAGTGGAATCCCCGTCAAAGGGAACCCGGCCTGTGACCATCTCATACATGGTGATACCCAGAGAATAGATATCGCTCTTGGTGTCGGAGAAGCCGCCTCTTACCTGCTCCGGAGAGCTGTAATGAACGGATCCCATGACATTTGCGGTAATGGTATTGGAATTGATGGCCTTTGCAATACCGAAATCGGAAAGCTTGACCTTGCCATCTGTGGAAATGATGATATTCTGGGGCTTGACATCTCTGTGCACAATGCCCTGGCTGTGGGCTGCCTCCAGACCAAGAGATACCTGGATCGCAATACTGGTAGCTTCCCGCACACTGAGCTTTCTTTTCTTGGCAATGTACTCTTTCAGAGTGATGCCTTCCACAAGCTCCATGACAATGTAGTAAAGTCCTCTGTCCTCTCCTACATCAAATACATTTACAACGTTCGGGTGAGAAAGTCCTGCAGCGGCCTGGGCCTCCTTGCGGAACTTTGCGACAAAGCCGGTGTCCTGGCGGAACTCTGCCTTCAGGACTTTGACCGCTACCAGACGATTCAGCTTGTGGTCGCGGGCCTTGTAAACATCTGCCATGCCGCCGGCGCCGACGTGGCTGATGATCTCGTATCTTTCCCCGATAACGATTCCCTCTTTTAACATATTACTCTCCTCTTAAGCAAATGGATCTACAACGATAACTGCTATGTTGTCTTTTCCCCCGTTTTCATTGGCTGCTGCTATGAGCGCCAATGAAGCATCTTCCGGGTCCTCCTGCAGGATGCGGTAAATGTCCTCATCACTGACCATATTGGAGAGACCGTCGGAACACATCACAAGCTTTGTCCCTTCTTCCAGCTTGTGGTCAAACATATCTACTACTACGCCTTCCGATGTACCGATGGCCCTGGTGATGATGTTCTTGTCCGGATGATTCTGTGCTTCCTCCGTTGTCAACTCTCCCAGTCGAACCATCTCCGCCACCAGAGAATGATCCTGTGTCAGCTGCTTCAGCCTGCCTCCGGCTGTGTAATACAGGCGGCTGTCGCCTACATTTGCCACATACAGATACTCGCCGACAACGGTCGCAGCCACCATCGTGGTACCCATGCCTGCCAGAGATGCGTCTTTTCTGGCCTGATCCAGCACTGCCCTGTTTGCTTCCTCCACACCGTTCCGGATCACCTTTACAGGATTGAAGTCCCGGTCCTTTTTGATGGTCTCCACCACTGTGGAGACGCCATAGTGGGAAGCAAAATCACCTGCATTGTGACCTCCCATACCGTCTGCAACGATAAAAAGATTCGGCAGATTGCCGACCGGATCAGCGGATGCATAAATATAATCCTGATTCATATTGCGCTTTCGCCCTACGTCAGTAGCGGAAAAAACTTTCATTGGTTTTTCTCCCGATCATTCATATATTTCTTTCGTAACTGTCCGCAGGCTCCGTCTATATCAGAGCCCAGTTCTCTCCTAATAGTAACATTTATTCCTTTTTTTTCAAGGATATTTTGAAATAAGCCCACTGAATTTTTCCCCGGACGGACAAAATCCCTTTCTTTCACCGGATTTACCGGAATCAGGTTGACATGGGCATTCTGTCCTTTCAGCAGTCGGTACAGTCCTTCCGCGTCCTCCGGCGTGTCATTTTGTCCCGCTGCCAGTGCATATTCATAGGTCATACGGCGGCCTGTTGTCTCACTGTAATAGATGCAGGCCTCCATGATCTCCTTCAGGGAATACCGGTTGGCAATGGGCATGAGCTGCCGGCGTTTCTCATCCGTAGGCGCATGCAGCGACAGGGCCAGCGTCACCGGCAGCTGCTCCTCCGCAAAGCGGCGGATCATGGGCACAATGCCGCAGGTGGAAACCGTGATGGATCTGCGGCTGAGGCCGTAGCCTTCCGGATCGCTGATCAGATGGATGAAACGGATCAGCTGCTCATAGTTGTCAAAAGGCTCTCCTGTGCCCATTACCACGATATTGGACACACGTTCCCCCGTGTCCTCTGTGATCCGATAGATCTGCTCCAGCATCTCCGATGCCGTCAGCGATCTCACCAGACCTCCCAGCGTGGAGGCGCAGAAACGGCATCCCATCCTGCATCCCACCTGGGAAGAAATGCATACGGAGTTTCCGTGGTGATACTTCATCCAGACGCTTTCGATCACATGGCCGTCTCCGCAGCCGAACAGATATTTTCTGGTGCCGTCGATGGCGGACTGCTGTACCTCCACCTTCTGCAGATTTCGCAGAGGATACTTTTCCGCAAAGCGCTGCCGCAGACCTGCCGGCAGGTTTTTCATCTCATCGTAGGAAGAAACCCTGCTTTTGTGAAGCCAGCCGAAGATCTGGCGGCTGCGAAATGCTTTTTCTCCCTCAGACACCACGAGCTCCTTCAGTTCCCCGGGCTCCATGGATTTGATATCCGGCTGCAGATACTCTTGTTGCTCCATTTCGCTCCTCCTCCACTGACGCAGCCACTGACTGCTTCATCATAACATCCGGCTGTGACCAAAGTTTGTTTCCGGTTTCTCATCCGATCCGGCGGAATTTTGCAATATAAAAACCGTCGGCGCTGTGCTGTCCGGGCAGCAGCTGCAGTCTGCCCTCTACAGTACTTTCACTCTGAAGTTCCCGGCAGAGACAGGGATCCAGGGATACTGCCTCCATGCCTCCCCCGGCCAGGATCCAGTCCGCATTTTCCCTGTTCTCCTCCGGTGTAACAGTACAGGTGCTGTACAGCAGTGTGCCGCCGGGTCTGACATACCGGATAGCATTGACCAGGATCCGGCGCTGCAGAATCTGCAGGCTGCGGATCTCCTTCTCCGTCACCCGGTATCGGATATCCGGCTTTCTGCCGATCACGCCCAGCCCGGAGCAGGGAAGATCTGCCAGGACCACATCTGCCTTTCCCTCCATCTCCGGATCAAAAACAGTGGCATCCCGGGTCTCGGCTTCTATATTTTCCAGTCCGCTCCGCAGGATATTTTCCCGGATCAGGGCTGTTTTCTGTTCTGTCAGGTCCCGGGCGATCACCCTGCCGCTGCCTTCCAGCAGATCGGCCGCCAGCAGACTTTTTCCACCGGGGGCAGCGCAGAGATCCAGAACCAGATCTCCTTTGCGGATCCCCGCACAGTACACTGCCAGCATGGAACTGACATCCTGTACAAAGATCTGTCCTTCCCGGAAGGCCTGCAGCCCCTGCAGATGATCGTACCCTTCCAGAAACCAGGCGTTTTCCACATATGGTGCTTTCCGGAGAACTGCGCCGGCTTCTTCCAGACTGTGTCTGACCGCTTCCGGATCACAGCCGGATCTGCGGAATCTGACTGTGGTGGGAGACGGCTCCAGGAAGGCCCGGCACATGCTGCAGGTCTTCTCCCTTCCGTATTCCTCCAGCCAGCCCTTCAGCAATTCTTCCGGCATGGAATACTCTACGCTCAGCTGCTGCAGTTCATCTTCCGGACCGGGCCAGGGAATGCTGTCCCATTCCCGCATCATCCTGCGCAGTACGCCGTTTACAAAGCCCCTCAGGGAGGAAAAGCCTTTCCGGACTGCCAGCTTGACCGCTTCATTGACGATGGCAGCATCCGGTACCGCATCCATAAATTCGTACTGATACACGGACATCCGCAGGATCTCCCGGATCACAGGCTTCAGCTTGCGGACAGGCAGGCTGGAAAAATGACCGATCACATAATCCAGCCGTATGGTATACTCCACGGTCCCTTCACACAATCTGGTGAAAAAGGCCCGCTCCGCCCGGGAAAGATACTGATACTTTTCCAGTACAGCGCGGAGCACCTGATGAGAATGCCTGCCTTCCCGGATCTCCAGCAGACTCAGCAGGGCCAGTTCCCTGACATTGACTCCGTTCACCTGTTTTCTCTGCTTCTTCATCCAAGTATTTCTCCCGGTTCCACAGCATTTCCTCTGAGGAAAGCATCTGCCGTCATCCGTTTTTTGCCTTCCGCCTGCAGCTCCAGGATCTGCAGCTGTCCCCGGCCCGTCTGTACGATCAGGCCATTTTTCCCTGCCTGACAGACAGTACCCGGTGCAGCACCGCTGTCTTCGCTGCGTACACCGGCCCGCCAGATCTTCAGCATTTTTCCTTTGCGGCCGGTATAGGCGCTTGGCCAGGGATTCATGCCCCGGATCAGTCGCTCAATGGAGGATGCGTCAGCCGTCCAGTCGATCCGGCCATCCTGCTTGGTGATCATGCGGGCATAGGCATTGGGGCTTTCCGCCGGCTGCGGAACCGGTGCCAGTTCTCCGGTACCCAGCTTTGGCAGAGTCTTTACCAGCAGTTCCGCGCCCATGCAGCTCAGTCGATCGAACAGACTGCCGCCGGTCTCATCCGGCGTCAGTTCTGTCTCGCACACAGCCAGGATATCTCCGGTATCCAGTCCTTCATTCATCTGCATGATGGTGACGCCGGACTTCTTTCTGCCATCTACTACCGCCCACTGAATGGGAGCCGCGCCCCGATACTCCGGAAGCAGGGAAGCATGTACGTTCAGACAGCCATACTTCGGCAGATCCAGCAGACGCTTCGGAATGATCTGTCCGAAGGCCACCACGACGATAACTTCCGGCGCGATCTCCTCCATCTGCTGCAGAAATGCTTCCTCCCGCACACGCTTTGGCTGCAGGACAGGAAGATCATGTGCCAGAGCAGCCTCCTTTACCGGGGAAGCCTGCATATTTTTGCCTCGTCCTTTGGGCTTGTCAGGCTGGGTCACCACAACTGCCACCTCATGGCCTGCATCCAGGAGAGCTTCCAGCGTACCTACCGCAAAATCCGGGGTTCCCATGAAGACTGTTCTCATTCCTCTGTCTCCTCTTCCATCTCTTCCTCCGGCGCTCCCACATCACGGAGGCCGTCGGTTACATGACTCATATACATAATACCGTCCAGATGATCCAGCTCGTGACAGATGGCTCTGGCCAGCAGGCCCTCCGCCTCGATCTCATAAGGCTCCAGATCCATGTCCAGGGCCCGGGCTTTTACCCGCAGCGGTCGTGTCACAGTACCGCATTTGCCCGGCAGGCTCAGGCAGCCCTCATCTCCGGTCTGCTCCTCCTCAGAGGTCTCCAGGATCTCCGGATTGATCATGATCAGCAGGTCATCTCTTTCCTCTGATACATCGATCACGACGATCCTGCGCAGCACACCTACCTGCGGCGCTGCCAGACCCACGCCATATGCGTCATACATGGTCTCAGCCATATCTGTGATCAGGTCCAGGATCCTCGGTGTGACCTTGGTCACAGGCCGGCACACCTTTTCCAGCACAGAATCACCAACTGTTCTGATCGTTCTTAATGCCATCTTCTGTCTCCTCCCTTTCTCAGACGTTCAGATCGTATTGAATATTTACCGGCGCAAATCCGGTATTCATCTCTATATATTTTTCCAGCAGGGTCCGCATCCGCACCAGTTCCGCCCGGCGGCTGCCCTTGACATAGATCACACCCCGGTGCAGATCCTGTATCTTTGCCACACTCTCCGGTGCCGGTCCGATCAGCACCGTGTCTTCTGTCCTGCGGATCCGCAGCAGAAAGCGACGGATATAATCCATGGCTCTGGTCAGGACCTCTTCCTTTTCACAGGAACCGTGTACTGCCAGCAGATGCCCTGCCGGGGGATAATGCAGCAAAGACCGCACTCCCATCTCCTGCTCATAGAAGGCATCATAATCCTGCTTCACAGCTGCCTGGATACAATAGTTATCCGGATCATAGGTCTGGATCACTGCTACTCCCGGAGAATCCCCTCTGCCGGCCCGGCCGGCTGCCTGGACCAGCAGCTGATAGGTCCGCTCCGCAGCTCTGTATTCTCCGGCATACAGGGAAAGATCCGCAGCCAGAGCACCTACTACCGTCACTCCCGGGAAATCGTGGCCCTTCACGATCATCTGGGTACCGATCAGCAGATCAGCCTCCCGATCCGCAAAAGCCCGGAGCAGACGGTCATGCCCCTGCTTTCCCCGGGTGGTATCCGCATCCATACGCAGGATCCTTGCCTCGGGAAACAGCTTCCCGGCGATCTCTTCCACCTGCTGAGTGCCGATGCGGAAGCCGCCGATGTGCGGTGAAGCGCAGACCGGACATTTTCTCAGCATCTCCCTGCGGTAACCACAGTAATGGCAGACCAGACTGCCAGGCGCATGGTAGGTCAGGGAAATATCACAGTGAATGCATTTGACCACATGTCCGCAGGAGCGGCAGGAAATAAAGCCCGTATGGCCCCGCCTGTTGAGAAAGACCATAGCCTGCTCCCCCCGGGAAATACAGGTATGGATCTTTTCCTGCAGACTGCGGCTGAAGATGCTGCGATTGCCTTCCCGCAGCTCCTGCCGCATATCCACCACTTCCGCCCGGGGCAGCCCGGCATTTCCGATGCGTTCCTTCAATTCAAACAGGGCATATCTGCCTTCCCGGCAGGCGCAGGCTGCATCCATGGAGGGTGTAGCAGAACCCATCAGAAAAGCCGCTCCCTCCAGAACTGCCCTTTTCTCTGCCGTTTCCCGGGCATGATATCTGGGAGTCACTTCGCTCTGATAGGACTGCTCCTGCTCCTCATCCATAATGATCAGACCAAGGTCCGGAAAGGGCGAAAAAAGGGCTGAGCGGGGTCCCACAACGATCTGCACCTCTCCCTGTCTGGCCCGTTCCATCTGGTCATAGCGTTCTGCAGGCGTCATCCTGGAATGCAGCACCGTGACTCCCTGCCCGAAGGCCCGGGTGAAACGCTGCACTGTCTGCCAGGTCAGAGCAATCTCCGGGATCAGAACAATGGTCTGTTTTCCCTGCTGCAGCATCTGCCGGATCAGTTCGATATAGACCCGGGTCTTGCCGCTGCCGGTGACCCCCTGCAGCAGGCAGGGTCTCTTCCGGCCTTCCGTCCATTCCTGCAGGATGCCTGTGCAGACTGACCTCTGCTGGTCAGTCAGAGGCTGCAATGCTGTTTTCTGCTCTTCCCCGGCCGCTCCCAGAGGATCCCGGTAGGTCCGTTTTTCCTCGATCCGGATCCAGCCTGCCTCCAGAGCATCCTTCAGGGTGGGACCGGAGATCCGATACTCTTTCCGGAGGACGGTCTCTTCCAGACTGTCATGGGTCAGGACCGCCTCCAGCAGCCTTTCCCTGGCTGAAAAATGTCTGGCTCTGCAGGCCTCCAGGCATTGGTGGAGCTCTGCCTCATCTGCCGCCGCAGCAACGATCCTGCGGATCTTTTCATTTTTTCCGCCCTTCACCGGCAGAACCGTTTTCAGGGCCTGGATCATGGTGGAACCGTAAGTCTCCTTCATCCAGGCCGCCAGAGAGATCAGTCTGCCTTCCACCGGCAGGCGGTCCTCCTGCAGTCCTGCCAGCTCCTTGGTCCTGGCTGGATCAAAACGGGGAGTTGTGCCCAGGCCTACCACATATCCCTCGATCATGCGGTCGCCCCTGCCGAACGGTATCCGGACACAACTCCCCTCTCTGACGGAGTCCTCCAGGGAGGCCGGTACCCTGTACTGAAAGCTGCGATCCAGTTTTTCATGCGTAATATCCACTATGACATCTGCATATTTCGGCACGACGGCTTCCTCCCTGATGAGTCAACTCCTGTCCTGTATTTACATCAATGCTTCCTGTCCTCCTCCAGGATCTCCCGGATCAGGACTCTTTCATCCATGGGATATTTCTTCCCCTTGATGATCTGATAATCTTCATGGCCTTTTCCTGCCAGGATCACTATATCTCCCGGCTCTCCGTGATGGATGGCATAGGCAATGGCCTCCTTGCGGTTGATGATCTCCACATATTTTCCATCTGTCTTTGCCATGCCGGTCTTAATATCGTCAATGATCGCCTGGGGTTCTTCATCTCTGGGGTTATCCGAAGTAATGATGGTCAGATCTGCCAGACGGCCGGAAACCTCACCCATCTCAAATCTTCTGGACCTTGCCCTGTTTCCGCCGCAGCCGAAAAGGCATACCAGCCTGTGCGGTTCATACTCACGTAAAGTCGTCAGCAGACTTTCCAGGGCCATGGCATTGTGGGCGTAATCGATCAGCAGGGTAAATTCATCCGATACTTTGACCATCTCTACCCTTCCCTTGACGCTGGCCTGCTTCAACGCCTGACAGATCTTTTCTGCCGGAACCCCAAAGTGACGGCAGACCGCAATGGCTGCCAGAGAATTGTAAACGGAAAATCTGCCTGGCACATCGATCTCAATGGGGAAATCGCAAAGGCCCCGGGTATGATAGGAAATGCCCAGATAGCCGGGACCGGAGACCAGCCTGGTATCTTCTGCCCGCAGATCCGCCTCAGGAGAAAATCCATAGGTCTCCAGAGCGCAGGCTGCGCCTTCCACGATCCCGGCATAGTGGGCGTCATCCCTGTTGACGATACCCACCCGGCAATTCTGCAGAAGCTGCTTTTTGCAGTTCATATAGTCTTCAAAGCTCTCATGCTCATTGGGACCGATATGGTCCGGCTCGATATTCGTGAAAATGCCGTAGTCAAAGAAGATTCCTGCCACGCGATGCATGAGAAAAGCCTGGGAAGAAACTTCCATGACCACACTGTCCATGCCGGCCTCTGCCATCTCCGCGAAATACTCCTGGATCATCCAGGATTCCGGTGTGGTGTTTTCCGAAGCAACTGTACGTTTGCCGGTGATGCACTGAATGGTGCCGATCAGACCGGTCCTGTGTCCTGCTGCTTCCAACGCAGAGCGGATCATATAGGTCGTGGTAGTCTTGCCCTTGGTGCCGGTGATACCGATGGTCTTCAGTTTTTTTGCCGGGTAGCCGAACCAGGTGGCTGCCAGGTAACCCATAGCCTCTCTGCAGTCCTTTACCCTGATCAGGGTAACGTGCGCCGGTGCTTCCACCTCCCGCTCCACCAGCAGGGCAGCCGCGCCTTTGGCGATCACATCCGCTGCAAAACGGTGACCATCCACAACTGTACCGGGGATGCAGATGAAGAGCGATCCCTCCTGCGCTTTCCGGGAATCATAGACCACTCCGCTGATCTCTTTCTCCGTGTCACCCTGCAGCACCTCGAAACTGATGTCTTTCAGCAACTCTTTCAGCAGCATCTTTCAGCCTCCCTTTCCACCCGGTGATCTCTGCTCCCGGGATATCTTTCTTTCCTGTTACCTGCTCTCCAGGAAGGTCTTTTCCCGGACGGCACTTTCATTATCCGGATAATCCTGCAGGAAATACTCTACTTTCTCTTTTGCAACATCATACTGCTGCAAGCCTTCATAAATAATGATCTCGTTGAACAGAAGGCTTTCCTTTTCCTCTGCATCCGCTGTGGCCAGACCGTCATTGATGTAGTCCAGCGCAGTTTCATAGTCGCCTTCCTCCATACTGCAGAGGGCCAGACCATTATACACAGTACCGGAATTGCTGCCTTCACTCAGGCAGCGCTGGAACAGATCTCTGGCATTGCCGGTCTCGCCATCCTGCATGTAGAGCCTGCCCAGCAGCATGATGGCATCTGTATCCTTGTCCTCCGTTGCAGCCAGCAGCACCTCTTTCGCCTTGCTGTACTCTCCAAGATAATAATAGCACAGCCCAAGCTCGTAGGTATTTCCGGTCTCCTCTGTAACAGAACTGATGAATTCCTGCAGATAATCCGCTCCGTTGGCTTCCAACTTGACATTGCTGTAGGCTTCATAGATCGCGATGTAATTTTCCGCAGATCCGTCCTGCTGCACCGCCTCCGAGAAAAGCCGGTCTGCTTCTTCTGTGTTTCCCTGATTCAGCTGCAACTGTCCCTCCAGCAGCATGGCTCTGGCCGGAGAATTTCCCTGCTCCAGCTCCTGATACAGGGAGAGGGCTTCCGTCTCCTGCCCATCCTCCTCATATGCCTCAGCCAGATAGTATTTCACATCCTCGGAGAATGTCTCATCTTCATATTGCATTTTTTCCAGGCTCAGTTCCAGAAGAGAAATGGCGGCTTTGGGCGTGCCTTTTTTCAAAAATACAATACCTTCACAGCGGTATGCTTCCGCCTCTCTGCCATCTTTATCTGCAGCTGTCTGAAATTCCTCAATGGCTGCATCATATTCTCCGGCTGCCATATCCGCAAGGCCCCGGTCGTATGCGCCGCTGTCCTGTTTGCCGCAGCCGCTGCACAGCAATGCCAGCAGCAAAAGGACTGCTCCTGTTTTCTGTATCTTCACTCTGCCCGTTCCTTTCCCGCAGTCTCTCAGGCCTTGTCCAGCTTCGCCAGTCTTGCCGCCTGGTCTGCTGTCGTCAGGCTGTCAATGATCTCTTCCAGATCTCCGCCCAGTACACCATCCAGCCGGTGAAGAGTCAGGTGAATTCTGTGATCTGTCACCCGTCCCTGGGGGAAATTGTAGGTTCTGATCTTCTCTGAGCGGTCGCCGGTACCGATCTGGCTTCTCCTGGCCTCCGCTTCCTCATCATGCCGCTTTTCCAGTTCCATCTCATACAGACGGGCCCGCAGTACCTTCAGAGCCTTGTCCTTGTTCTTTAACTGTGATTTTTCATCCTGGCAGGAGATCACGATCCCGGTAGGAATGTGGGTCAGCCGCACAGCGGAATCCGTGGTATTGACACACTGACCGCCGTTGCCGGAAGCCCGGAATACGTCAAATTTGCAGTCATTCAGATCCAGCTGAAAATCCACTTCCTCTGCCTCCGGCATGATGGCTACGGTAATGGTGGAGGTATGGATGCGCCCGCCGCTTTCTGTTTCCGGCACACGCTGAACCCTGTGGACACCACTCTCATATTTCAGGCGGGAATAAGCCCCCTGCCCGTGGATCATGAAGGTGGCTTCCTTGAAACCGCCGATCCCGTTTTCACTGATGCTGACCATCTCCGTCTTCCAGCGTCTGATGTCCGCATATTTATGGTACATGCGGTAGATCTCTGCCGCAAACAAAGCAGCTTCATCGCCGCCTGCGCCTGCCCGGATCTCCACGATCACATTTTTTTCATCATTGGGGTCTTTGGGAAGGAGCAGGACCTTCAGCTGCTGCTCCAGCTCTGCCTGGGAAGCTTTCGCCTCAGAAAGCTCTTCCTTCAGCATCTCCCGCATCTCTTCCTCTGTTTCCTCAGACAGAAGCTCCAGACTTTCCGCAATAGTCTGTCCCGCATCTTTGTAAGCCTGATAGGCATCCGCAATGGGCTGCAGTTCTGCCTGTTCCCGCATTAAGGCCTGAAACAATTTTGCGTCACCGGCAACCCCCGGCTCGCTCAGCTGCCGCAGGATCTCCTCCAGACGAACCAGGATATCTTCCAGCCTGTCAAACATCGATCTTCCTCCGATCTTTTATGCTTTCCCTTTGTCTTTTTCAGCTTGTTCCATGGGACACCGGGCAAAAATGACCCGGTCCAGCCCTGCCAGATCCTGCTGCAGCGTGATCTGACGATAGCCTGCCTCTTCCAGCAGGCAGCAGCAGTCTGCTCCCTGATCATAGCCGATCTCCACACCCAGCCAGCCATCCTCCTTCAGGAAGGCAGGCGCCTCCCGGAAGATCCGCCGGTAAAAAAAGAGACCGTCTTCTTTTCCATCCAGAGCCATCCGGGGCTCATGGTCCCGCACCTCCGGATCCAGCGTTTCGATCACTTCTGTGGGAATATAGGGAGGATTGGAAAGAATCATATCAAAGCTGCCGGTGACCGGTGCCAGCAGATCCCCCTGCAGCAATACGGCAGAGAGGCCCAGCCTCTCCCTGTTGGCGGCAGCCACCGCCAGAGCATCTGCGGACAGATCCGTGCCGATCCCCTCTACATCCATCTCCGCGCACAAAGTCAGAAGAATACAGCCGCTCCCCGTGCAGAGATCCAGGATCCTTTGTCCCGGCTGCAGACGTTTCAGCGCCTCCTCCACCAGAATCTCTGTATCCTGTCTGGGTGTCAGTACCCGCTCGTCCACTGCAAAGGTTCTGCCGAAAAACCAGGCTTCTCCTGTCAACTGCTGCAAAGGACAATGAGCTGCTCTTTTCTCCAGCAGATTCCTGTATTCTGCTGCCTTCGAAGAAGGCAGTTCCTCATTTGCCAGAAGATAAAACCTGCTGCGACTGTAATGCAGCACTGCCTCCAGCAGCAGCCACGCATCTGTTTCTGCATCTCTGATCTGATGCTCCCGCAGGTATTTCCTGCCGAACTGCAGCCACTCCTGCAAAGTCCGCGGAGCACTTCCCGTCAGGGTCATTTTTCTGCCTCCCGGCATCCGGCCTGTTCCTCAGCCGTTTCACATCTGTCTGGATCTGCAGGACACTCTATCCCATAGTTTTCCTTCAGCCAGGTCCGCCAGTCAAAAACGGCCTCCACGGCTTTGATGGCCACTTCTGCCTGAGAAGCATCCGGCTCATTTGTTGTCAGCTTCTGCAGAGCAAGTCCCGGCTTGCTGAGGAGATCGACAAAAGCATTGTCACTTCTGCCGGCCAGACGGATGATCTCATAGGAGACTCCGGCGATCACCGGCACCAGCAGCAGCCGCAGAATGATCCGCAGCAGGTGGGATTCCACCTGGATAAACATCAGAAAGATGGCACTGACGATCACCACATAGAAAAGGAAGCTGGTGCCGCAGCGTTTATGCAGTCTGGAACTTTTCAGCACATTTTCCACATTCAGTTCCATCCCATGCTCAATGCAGTTGATACATTTGTGCTCCGCCCCGTGGTACATAAAGGTGCGCTGGATGTCCTCCATGCGGGAGACCAGGACCATATAGACCAGCAGGATCACTACACGAAGCACAGACTCCAGCAGGGAGACCAGCCATTCGTTTTCCGTAACGGTACGAAGGAAGTTGGCCAGGAAGTAAGGCAGCACCAGAAAAAGCGCCAGGGCAATGACAATGGACAGCAGCAGGGTCCCGGTCATCAGGGCTTTTTCCTGCTTTTTTTCTTTCGCCTCCCGGCTGGCCCTTTCCTCCTCTGTCAGGGAAGACAGATCTTCCTTCTCCTCCTCTTCCTCAAAGAAAGTGGCAGAATACATCAGGCACCGCATGCCTACCACCAGAGAATCCACAAAACTGATAACGCCCCGAAGGATCGGGATCTTCATCAGGGCCGGTCTTTCCAGAAAACCTTTGTAATCCTCCACGATCAGCTCGATCTCCTGATTTGGCTTCCGGACTGCCAGGGCATACTTATCGCGGTTGCGCATCATGATGCCTTCCATGACGGCCTGCCCGCCGATATTTGATGATTTCATAGGTCAGTTACTCCGATCTGATATCCGGAAAAGCGCTGACCCGGTCAGCATTTTCCGAAAAGAAAACGACCGGGATTGCGTTTCCTCAACCCCAGCCGTTACTTGTTTCAATATAAAAGGATTACAGTCCGTACTTCTTGTTGAACTTCTCAATACGTCCACGTGCTGTAGTTGCCTTCTGCTGTCCTGTGTAGAACGGATGGCACTTGGAGCAAATTTCTACGTGGATGTCTTCCTTTGTAGAACCAGTCTTGAATGTATTTCCGCAGTTGCAGGTTACGGTTGCCTCATAATAGGCCGGATGGATACCCTCTCTCACGATTACTCACCTCTTCCATTGTGTATTTTTATAATGATTTATTTGCCTTGATGGCACTTGTTTTCTCAGAAACCATCTCACAGTTTCAGAATTATAACATAGCCCCAAAGCAAATGCAAGCATCAGATCAGTTTTTGTTTTTTCAGCATAACGACCAGCTCATTGTTGTTTCTGGTGCGGGAAAACAGGTTCAGAATATTCTCTGCTGCCTCCTCTGACCGCATGCCGTTCAGAGCCCTTCGCATGTGATTGACTGCCTCCAGCTCCGCCGGGGTCAACAGCAGATCCTCTCTTCTGGTACCGGATTTGGCGATATCGATCGCCGGGAAGACTCTGCGCTCCTGCAGTTTCCGGTCCAGGATCAGTTCCATGTTGCCGGTTCCCTTGAACTCCTCATAAACCACATCATCCATCTTGCTGCCGGTATCCACCAGAGCAGTTGCCAGAATCGTCAGGCTCCCGCCTTCCCGCATGTTTCTGGCTGCGCCGAAGAAGCGTTTGGGCATGTGCAGCGCTGCCGGATCCAGACCACCGGAAAGTGTCCTGCCGCTTGGCGGCACCACCTGATTGTAAGCCCTGGCCAGACGGGTGATGCTGTCAATAAAGATCACCACATCCTTGCGCAGCTCCACCAGTCTCTTGGCCCGCTCTATGACCATCTCGGAAACTCTCTTGTGATGCTCCGGCAGTTCATCAAAGGTGGAATAGATCACTTCCACATTGGGACCCTGTACTGTCTCCTTGATGTCCGTCACTTCCTCCGGCCGCTCATCGATCAGCAGAATGATCAGGTGCATCTCCGGATTGTTGCGGAGAATGGATTTGGCGGCATCCTTTAATAAGGTAGTCTTTCCTGCCTTGGGGGGAGAAACGATCATACCACGCTGTCCTTTTCCGATGGGGCTGACCAGATCCACGATCCGCATGGCCATGCTTCCGCCGGGACGCTCCAGAAAGATCCTTTCATCCGGGAAAATGGGAGTCATATCCTCAAAGTTGAAACGCCTGCTGCTGAGGCCGGGGGCCATGCCATTGACGCTTTTCACAAAAAGCAGAGCGGAAAATTTTTCATTCTGGGACTTGACCCTGGTATTGCCGCAAAGGATGTCTCCCGTCTTCAGCCGGAATCTCCGAATCTGTGAGGGGGAAACATATACATCGGATTCGCCCGGCATGAAATTGGCGGAACGAATGAAACCATAGCCGTCGGCCATGACCTCCAGGATACCGGTCACTTCTTCTCCGCTGTCCAGAGACTGCAGGTCACTCTTGATGCCGTCATCGCCATCCCGGTTGTCTTCCTGGCTGCCGCGGCCGCTCCGGGGATAACGTCCTGTCCTGCCGGGCCGGCGGTCATTTCTGCCCTGGTCTGTTCCTTTTTCTCCGGAATAGTCCTGCACGGAAGGTGCATCCGCCGGCTTTTCCTCCGTCTTCCGGGGCTCCGCCTTCTTTTCCTTTTCATCCTCCTCCAGCATCCGGGCTACCAGCGCATCCTTGCGGAGTGCTGTGATCCCTTTCAGGCCTCTGGCTTTCGCCACCTGGCGAAGCTCTGTGAGAGGCAAAGATTCGTATTGTTCTCTTGTCATAAATTCCTCCATGGCATATGCTATGCCGCCCCGATATCGCCTGATATCGTATCGCAAAGAAAGCTGACAATCTTTAAGCTTCGTTCTTTCTGCCGGCATATGCTCTGCTGCTGTATTTCAGATCGGGTTTTGTATCAGGGATAAAATTGATACCCGCGGACGGGTAATAGAAAAATGCGGCTAACAGGACTCGAACCTGCACGGTCTCCCAATGGAACCTAAATCCATCGCGTCTGCCAATTCCGCCATAGCCGCCTGTGCTGCAGACCGAAAAATGTCTATATAATGAAAGAAACCCTCCGGACTCAGCTTCGTTCTGATCCACAGGGTAACTCTATGAAGCATCGGGGACTCGAACCCCGGACAACTTGATTAAAAGTCAAGTGCTCTACCACCTGAGCTAATGCTCCTTATCACTGGGCTAGCTGGATTCGAACCAGCGAATGCAGCAGTCAAAGTGCTGTGCCTTACCGCTTGGCGATAGCCCAAAGAGACCGCCTAACGGCCGGGTGGGTAGAGGGACTCGAACCCTCGACCTCCAGAACCACAATCTGGCACTCTAACCAACTGCGCTACACCCACCATACTCGCAGAATCCTGCGAACGTGCTTGAAGGGATTCGAACCCCCGACCCACGGCTTAGAAGGCCGTTGCTCTATCCAGCTGAGCTACAAACACACATGCACTCGCGTGCAAAGCAGGTGATGGGAATCGAACCCACGTATCCAGCTTGGAAGGCTAGTGTTCTACCATTGAACCACACCTGCATAATTCACTCGGGGTGACAGGATTCGAACCTGCGGCCTCCTGGTCCCAAACCAGGCACTCTAGCCAAACTGAGCCACACCCCGCTGAACTGTCACCAGCGACTTCGCACAGATCCGATCTCCTGATATTCCCCAGGGCACACAGATATCCTGTACGTCTGACGCAAGAATGATTATATTATAAGCATTTTAGAATGTCAACTGTAATTTTTTATTTTTCACTTGTTGTCATTTTCCATTTTTTACTGATATTTTCCAGGAAAACAGCCGCAGGCATCCGATTTCCTGTATAATGGGAGCAGAAGCAAAAGATTCCGGATCAGAAAGAGAGGCTGGCCATGCATTATAAATATATGAGAATCCAGGGGCGGGAGCTTGCCCTGTATACAAATTATCCCAATGGTGTCTTTGGCATTTTCCGGGATTTTGAAGCGAAGAATGTCATGTCCGGGGAAGATTTTCAGCTCTATCAGGAGATCTGCCAGTTTTTCCAGGAGGAACTTCCCTTCCCGCCCATGTGCAATGAAAGGCAGAAAGTGATCTGCTTTTTCAAAACGGAGGGTTCCGGTGAACTGCTGAAGTATATGAATCCTCTGCTGTGGCTGCTGGAAAGATATCACCATCCCTATGATGTGATCTATACCAATTTCCCCGGAGAGATCATCTATGAAGATGCCTACCAGATCGTGGTGCCCATTGACAGTCTTCACTATCCCCGGACGGATTTTATGGACGATGATGTCTTTCATCACCTGAGCGGATATAAGGATAGCAGCCGGGAAAGCGATGATATGTCCTCGGATCCTGCTGAATAGACGCCTGACTTCGCCTTCATCTCGTCAGGCTAAATCATAAAAAACAACCATGGTACATCGCGTACCACCACAATTTTATGATACTACGCCTGACTTCGCCTTGCTCCCGTCAGGCTAACAAAAATTCGAATTCCCACGCCGAATAAATTCGTCGCTCCATTCGAATTTTTGTTAGGGGCTTCAAAGCATGCAAAAAAGTGTCCACACTTTCCCTGGAAAATGCGCCCATTTTTCGCCTGCTTTGATCCCCTATATCATAAAAACGAGGGGCATCCGCGCAATGCGGATGCCCCCGTTTTATTCAGGTAACCTATATAAACAATTCTTATTACATCATGCCGGAAATTACATCCCAGAGATTATACTGGCTGAAGATAGAAACTGCAACCAGAGATACATTTGCCATGATCTTGATAAAGATATCCAGGCAAGGACCAACAGTATCCTTCAGCGGATCGCCAACAGTATCGCCGACAACTGCTGCCTTGTGTGCCTCAGAGCCTTTGCCATGACCTGCGATGCCGCCTGCCTCAATATACTTCTTGGCATTGTCCCATGCACCACCGGCATTACCTGTGAAGATAGCCAGCATGATGGAGCAGATAGTGGAACCGATCAGGACACCGCCTACGAAGGACGGACCAAACAGGAATCCACAGAAGATCGGAACGATGACTGCCAGCAGAGCCGGAACTTTCATCTCGCCGATCGCACCCTTTGTGGAGATCTCGATACATGTCTTGTAATCCGGCTTCTCCTTGCCTGTCAGGATACCCGGGAAAGCCTTGAACTGACGACGAACTTCATCTACCATCTTACGGGCAGCTTTGGCAACAGCCTCGATCAGCATACCGGAGAAGATGAAGGGCAGAGCACCACCAACGATAGCGCCGGCCAGTACCATGGGGTTGATCATGTTCAGAACTACATCTGTAGTCGGATCATTGAAGGAATACAGATAAGAGATCATCAGAGCCAGAGCAGCCAGGCCGCCGGAACCGATGGCAAATCCCTTACCGATAGCAGCTGTTGTGTTACCTACAGAATCCAGTTCGTCTGTGATCTTACGAACTTCGGGATCCAGCTGGCTCATCTCTGCAATACCGCCGGCATTGTCGGAGATCGGACCATAGGTATCAACAGCAACTGTAGCAGTTACGAAGGAAAGCATACCCAGCGCACTCATAGCTACGCCGTAGAAACCGGAGCAGGTATAAGCAACGATGATACCGATACCAAGAACGATACAGGGCAGCATACAGGAACGCATACCAAGGGACATACCCTGGGTAATAGTCAGCGCAGTACCTTCTACGGAAACCTCAGCAATACGCTTGGTGGGCTTGTAGGAATCGCTGGTATAGTACTCAGCGATGATACCCATCAGGATACCTGCAATAACGCCGACAGCGGCACCGATGAAGGGTGAAATGAAGCCTGCCTTGAAGCCAAGCTCCTCGGGAAGTTCAACGCCGTTGAAGATCAGGTAGGTCAGAACCACACCTGCGATCAGGGTAACGGCTGCGGAAAACCATGTGGAACCATTCAGCTCCTTGTGGGGATGATCGGAAACCTTCTTGATCAGAAGGAAGGCGATACCCAGACAGCAGGCGATCAGACCGCATGCTGCGAATGCCAGCGGGAAGAAGATCAGCTTCTGCAGAAGCTCTGTGGAAACAGCGCCTGTGGTTGCAGCAGATGTTGCATACAGGTGGAAGCCCAGCAGGACTGCGGAAGAGATTGCACCTACATAACTCTCCAGAAGGTCGGAACCCAGACCTGCAACGTCACCTACGTTGTCACCAACGTTGTCGGCGATGGTTGCCGGGTTACGGGGATCGTCCTCAGGAATACCGGCCTCAGTCTTACCTACCAGGTCAGCACCCATATCAGCAGCCTTTGTGTAGATACCGCCGCCGACACGGTTGAAGATGGCTACCATGGAGCAGCCCAGTGCATAACCGGAGAAAGTCATGGTGAAGGGCACGAAGGAAACGCCCATCCAGTTTGTATAGGAATCCAGAGAACTCAGCTGGCCCATACCGAAACCGAAGATCAGGTATACCAGGAAAGCACCCAGAAGCGCAAAACCACCTACGCAAAGACCCATAACGGAACCGCCCTTGAAGGCTACCTTCAGGGTGCCGCCCAGGCTCTTTGTAGTGCGGGCTGTATTGGCTACACGAACGTTTGCATAAGTAGCAATCTTCATGCCGACGAAACCAGCCAGCGCACTCATGACGGAACCGATCGCAAGACCGATACCGCAGGTAGGTGATACTACGATCGCCAGGATCACTGCTACAATGACTACAACTACGGCGAGAACCTTGTACTCATAGCCAATGAAAGCATTTGCTCCTGTACGGATTGCAGCGGCGATCTCAGACATTGTCTCTGTACCTTCATCCATCTTCTTTACACCGAAGAAGTTGAAGAGAGCAAATGCCAGAGCGAGAACTGCTGCAAAGATCAGAAGAATCATTACAACACTTGTCATTTTTTTGTCCCCCTTTGTTTTAGGTTACCATGTATTTTTTGCCCAAAATCGGCATATTTATCATAGCAGACCATGGCAAATCTGCAAAGATGCTAATTTATTTTCATCTTTTTTATCAATTATTTTAGATTTCATTAAGAATATTTGTGCATTTTTGCTGATAGTTCGCTGTGAAAATCTTCTCTTGTTGTTCGGATTAGCACTTTTTACAGATATTATATTATCTTTTTTGTTCTTTTCTATATTTCTCACAAAATACCTGCAGCATGTGTCTGCAGAACGTGACCGGAGCGATCCCCATGATATTTGACATCCCGAAACAATGTTCCGACAGTCTGTCCTTTTACCGTCTCAAAAGTATTTTAATCCACTTTTTTCTCTGAAAAGCAAAAGAGGACAGCGCACACCGCCTGCAGCGACTGCACTGTCCTTTTCAGTGGCAGACGAGTTACTCCATATCCGCCACTGTTATAATACCGGCATCTGACTATGTGCCATATGCGCCGGCCCTTTTTCAACTCTGCGTCTGCGTGATACAGACATCTGACGCACTTTCTTATGCCTTTGCGGAGATCAGCCAGGGTGACGGCTCTGCCTCAAAGACATTTTTGGGACTCAGTCTGGAGACGCCGATCTGGATCACATCCACATCCATCAGGCCAAAGCTTTCCAGGATCGCCGGCAGCTCAGCCGCGCATTTGAAATCCAGTGTGTAGATCACGAATTCCATGTCCGGATTCAGCTTCAGCAGATAATCGATCTCCTGCTCCATGCTGGCGGAAGCCACGAGCATGGTCAGAGAGGGAACCGGCAGATCTTTCATGGCATCCTTGTCCACGTGGTCGATCACCGTGATATTGTTGAGACCGAACTGTTCGATATTGTCTTCCATGGTCTGCCTGTCATTTCTGTCATATTCTACAGCAATGACATTGCCTTCCTCAGCGATCAGAGCAGACTCCACCGCGATACTTTCTCCGCTGATCACGCATACGGTATCATCAGAAGCGATATGCATCTTGTTCATGATGACCGCGCGGATCTCGCTGCCTACATAATGCACGGAGCCCCTGGAGAAACTGCTGTTTCTCATGCCTACCTTGTAAGTGCTTCTGGCCTTGGGATTGCGGATCAGCATGGCTGCGGAAGCATCGATCCCACGATCGATCATATCCTTCAGTTTGCTGTGCAGCATCTCGCCGGAAGGCTCGGAACCGATATTGTACCAGACATCACACTCGCCCAGACCTACATTCCACATCTCATAAAAAATGTCCGCATGTCCGGCTTCCGTGAATACCATGGTCATTTTATTGGACTCTACTGTAGGGATCAGGTTTTTGTTTTTGCCTGTGATATCCAGGATCTTTACCTTTGCCAGATCCACTGTCACATTGGCTGCGTAATAGTTCAGCCAGTCCAGAATGTGCTGATTTTCAAAAATAGATTGTCTTGCCATAATTTATCCTCCGTTTCAACATCACACCTTGCTGTATTATAACACACTGCAGACTCCTGCGCACGGAAAAGTCTTTCATCCTGAGATGCAGTTTACTCATGCCGCAGAGCCTCTATGGGATCCGGATTGGCCGCCTTCATGGAGGGCAGCATACCGAAAATAATACCGATGGCCATGGAAAATCCCACGCTGACCAGTACCGCCGCCAGGCTGAAGCCCATGGGCGTGCCGGTAAAAACAGAGATGGCAAAGGCGATGCCTATACCGGCAAAGATCCCCAGAATGCCTCCCAGTCCCGTCAGCACCACAGCCTCCGTCAGAAACTGGGCCCGGATGGTCTTCTTTCTGGCGCCGATGGCTTTCTTGAGGCCGATCTCGTTGGTTCGCTCCGTTACAGACACCAGCATGATATTCATGACACCGATGCCACCTACCAGAAGAGAGATCGCCGCTACCACCAGCAGCAGGGTATTGGTCTGTCCCGACAGCTCCTGCAGCTGGCGGGCTTTCTCCACCAGATCCTCCGCTTCATAGGCGATGCTGCCTCTGCTGCCCTCCAGGATCAGGCTGCCCAGCAGAGCAGATACCTCTTTGCCGGCCTGCTGCATGGTATCCACAGAAGTGGCCTTCACCGTCACATTGGCAGGCTCATCAATACTGAAGGGGATCTCCCAGGTGGTATTCGGCATCAGGATCAGTCCGCCGGACGCTGTCACATAGGTCAGATAATCCGACAGGGAGTTCACCTGAGGCTGCGCCGTCTCTTCCTGCTGCAGGATCCCCACCACAGTAAATGGCTGGGACCCGATCTCCACTACCTGGCCGATAGCATCACCGTTGCTGAACAGAGACTGCTCCGCTGCCTGATCCAGCAATATGACCTTGCGCCGCTCATCATAATCTTTCTGATTGAAATTTCTTCCCCGGGTCACCTGATAGCCTTCCGTTGCCAGATAGCTGGTATCCACACCGCGGATCTTGTTACCGCTGACCTGGGATTCTCCGACAGTCACGGATTGGGAGGAAGACCGGAAATTGTAAAAAGTAACATTCTCCACGCTGTCCAGGGACAGGATCTTCTCCCGCAGCTGCTCATCCGGCGCTTCCACGCTGCCGACACCTTCTCCATACTCCAGGGATATGGGATATCCGTCCTGGCTCAGGCTGATATCCACGCAGTTGTTGCCGGCACCTACCAGATTCTGTTTGATCTGCTCATTGGTGCCGGTAATGATCGACACAATGGCGATAATGGATCCGATACCAATGATGACACCCAGCATCGTCAGGAAGGACCGCATCTTGTGGGCGCGGATCCCCCGGAATGCCAGCCTGATATTTTCCAGCATTGCATCTTCTCCTTTCCTGTTTCAAAAAATATCCATGGTACGCGCCGCGTACCACCACGATTCCATCAGACCTTATGTAAAATCATACTGGAACTCATTTTCGAAGGTGTCCATCATCTCCTCCAGATCACCTTCTGCAGTGGGAGCGCCTTCCTTTACATCCTTGCCAAAGGGGAGAGCGATCATTTCGTCCCCATCCAGACCGGAGCTGATCTCATACTCTGTCAGGCCGTAGCTGGTAACTACCTTTCCTGTAGTGATCCGGCGCTTTTCCAGTCTTCCGTCTTCTCCCCGGATCCAGACATATTTTCCGGCAGCATCCTGGGAAATGAACATGCCCACCAGCATATTGGCGGTGCTTTCCTCTCCCTCTGCCATGATACTTGCAGATACGGAATCTCCGGCGCTGAAGCCCTCATCAGAATCCAGACGGGCCATCACTGCGTAGGTGGTCTCTGCGCTGACACTGCCGCTCTGACTGGGTGTGCCGTAGGGAGAGAGCGTGACAACTGTCGCCGTGCCATAGCTGCCGCTGGTCCAGGAAGTCACCTCCACGGCGCTTCCCATCTGCACCTGATCATAATCCTTTTCCGGCAGAGAAAGCTTGACGAACAGTCCGTCGCTGGTCACCAGCTCCAGGAAGATCTCACCGTCAGTCAGGGCATCTGTATCCTCATCATTCAGCAGACGGACCACGCCGTCAAAGTCAGCTGTGATCTCCAGGTGCTCCAGCTTTCTCCGGGCTTCCTCTACCTTCAGCTGCTGCTCTCTGATGTCCAGTTCCAGACTGGTAATGGAGGCCTCTGCATTGGCGATCTCTGTTTTCAGCTCTTCCGCCGTCAGTTCCTGATCGCCGGTCAGCAGGTCCAGAGAGGAATCGCTGTCTCCGCTGCTGCCTGTATCACTGCTGTCTGTGCTCCCTGTCTCTGTATCGGTCAGCTGTCCTGTCGCCTGCATGTCCCTGGCGAATGCAGTATCTCCTGCTGCGGCACCGTCGGAAACGGTGTTCAGGACCCTCCTGCAATCCGCAAAGGAAGCTGCTGCTTCCGTATTCCTGAAAGAAGCTGTTGTGCCGGATGCGGCATCCCCGCCCGGATCGTTCTGCTCTGGATTGTCCTGTCCGTCGGTCTGACCGCCGGAGCTGTCACCACTCTGCGCATCTTCTCCCTCATTGCCGTCCGAAGATCCGCTTTGGCTGCTGTCTGTGCCGCCATCCTGGCCCTGGCTGTCTCCGCTCTGGTCACCGCTGCCGCCGGAAGCACCGCTGTCATCCGGATCCTCTGTTTCACCCGGCGTCGGGGTCAGGGTGGGTGTCGGGGTATCGCTGCCGCTCTGCAATGTATTGACAAATACAAAGCTGTAGGGGGTAGAGATCATACTGGTGGTATAACCCAGAGCGGAAAGATCTGTCTGGGTCACGGTATAGGTGATCAGATCACCATTCTCATCGTATTTGGGAACATCCTTGAATTCGCCTTTGTAGCTGCCGCTTTCATCCGCAGTAAGACTGATCGTCTGCCCGTTGGAGAGTACGGTATCCAGACTGCCCGGCCGGAGGCCGGCTGCATTGTCATTGTCATTCCAGACTTCGATCACCGATACATCCACTGTGGTCTGCTGAGAATCCCCTCCATAGATACCTGTCAGGGCATAGCAGTCATCCCCGATCCTCTGTACACTTTCTGTATAATCCTCCTGGGTAAGAGTCCCTACCGTCAGCGTGTAAGTGATCTTCTTCCCTTTCGCGTCTTTCACCGGCAGGTCCGTGAAATCATACATCCAGAGCGCATCTGCTGACAGCTCCACACTTTTCAGTTTTTTTCCGTTTTTCAGCAGTGTCACTTTGACCTTTTCCGGCCGCTCCCCTGCCTCATTATCCCGGTCCACCCAGAACTGGGCCACAGAAATGGTCCTGGTGGCACCATCTGTCGCATGCTCATTTTCCCAGAGCAGCAGGGTACCGGACCAGTCCTTGTCCACTTCTCCCTGCTCCAGGGCATTTGTGGTCCAGGACTGCAGCAGAGTGCCGTCTGCCTTGTTTCCTTCCCGGATCTCCAGCGTGTAGAAATACTCATCTTTTCCGGAGGCAGCAGCCAGCTTTCGGATCTTGTTCAGAAAAGCTGCAGTCACCACCGTACCGTTTTTGCACAAATAACGATAAGGTTCCAGCTCCGTTCCCAGAATATCCGGATCCTCATCCGCATTGTAGGGTTTGGAGGTGCTGCGAAGCTTTGCGACCGCCTTTACTTTGCTGTAGTCCTCTTCTTCCTCTTCGTCATCCCAGTCCTCATCGTCCCAGTCCTCCCAGTCGTCCCAATCCTCCTCGTCCTCAGAATCTCCGTCCACCGGTGTGGTATTCTTCAGCTTCTGCAGATTCTTCTGGGCAACGGTCAGCTGCAGCTGCAGCCGCTGCAGCTCCAGATTTTCCTTGTTGCTGGTCATCTGGGCTGTCTCCTGGTCATAGCGCATGAGGACATCGCCCTCCTGTACCTGCTGGTCTTTGGTCACGCAGACTTCGCTGATCTTCTGCTCGCTGTCCCAGTTGATGTCCTGAATGGCCTCCGCTGTGACGGTGCCTTCCAGAGTCAGACCGGATTCCGTGTCAACACTCCAGAAATAATCGCTAAAGGAAGACTGCAGATCGGCAAACGAATACACCGGGACCGTGGAAGAGCCGATCACTCCTGTCAGGAACAGGGCCGCGACCAGTATCAGCGCGATCAGTATGATAAAGATGGAAAGGATCTTTTTTCTGCTCCTTCGTCTCATCCGGATTCTCCTTTGTTAAAATAGTCCATCTGATAATATGCCGTCCCGGATCACCTGATGCCGGTCCGCATGCTTTGCGATATCCGCATCATGTGTGATCATCAGAATGCTGACGCCTTCGCTGTTCAGTTCCCGGAACAGCTCCATGACCTGGCGGCCGGAAGTGGAATCCAGCGCTCCCGTAGGTTCATCCGCCAGCAGCAGTTTGGGATGATTGACCACAGCCCGGGCAATGGCCACCCTCTGCTTCTGGCCTCCGGAAAGCTGATTGGGCAGGAAGTTCATTCGGTCTGCCAGACCCACTCTTTCCAGGGCCGCCGCCGCGATCTCTCTCCGCTCCTTGCGGGGAATCCCTTTGTAGACCAGAGGCAGAGAAACATTTTCCAGGGCTGTTTCCTGTGCCAGCAGCTGAAAGCTCTGAAAAACGAAACCCAGCTTTTCCAGACGGATATCCGACAGCTGATCCTCAGTGGTTTCGGAAACATCCTTTCCATCCAGGATATAGACACCGGAGCTCAGCCGGTCCAGACAGCCCACAATATTCATCATGGTGGATTTTCCGGAACCTGAAGGGCCCATGATCGCCACATATTCCCCTGCTTCCATGGAAAAATTCACATTTTTCAGGGCCGGCACGGAAATATCACCGCTGACATAGTTCTTGCACACATCATGCATCTCAATAATCATGCAGTGCCTCCGTTTCCTCGCTGTATTCTTCCTCCTCCCCGTCATCGGAAGGAATGGCAATATAATCCTCGTCTGTCAGGCCGGACAGGATCTCATACTTGTCCAGCTCCTCATTGTAATCTCCCAAAGTCACATCCCGCTTTTCCAGCGTGCCATTGTCACTCTCGGCCCATACCCAGGCCTTTTCCTCTGTGATGTCCTGCAGATATTCACTGCTCAGCCAAAGCTCCTCTGCTTCACTCTCTTCCATCTGTCCCTGGTCAGTCTCCACATAAACATGCTGCCCCAGCAGCAGTCCCTCGCTGCTGTCCAGCTGGATGTAGAAGGGATAATTGGTACTGGAGGTCAGGCCGCTGTCATACAGATCATTCGAACCGGAGGTGTCTGTATTTTCCGTGTCGATCTTGCTGACAGTACCGGTCCAGCGCTGGGTGCTGTCAGCTCTGGAAACAATGATCATGGAAGCCCCCTCCATGACCTGGCCAATGGTCATCTCGTCCACAGAGGCCTTGACCTGATAATCCCCTGTCTTCATGATCACGATCAGGGAATTGTCGTCCTCCGAGCTTTCTGTGGAAGAAGAATCGGAGGTATCCAGGGATTTTACCACACCGGCAATGGGGCTGGTCACCTGGGAATTGTTGATGGTATCCTGCAGGGTGTCCATGCTGAGGACCTTGCTCTGCCGGTCCAGCTGCTTTTCCTGGATCTGCAGCTGCATATCCTGGATCTCCAGAGAGTATTTATCCCTCTCCTCCTGATTCTGGGCATTGTTGTAGCTGCTCTGCAGATTTGCCAGAGAAGTATTGTAGTTGGCCAGCTCACTGTCCATACGTTCCAGCTCGATCTGGGCCGCAGCCAGATCCTGCTCTGCCTTGGATACATCATATTTCAGCAGCAGGGATCCTTCCTGCACCGTATCCCCCTCGCTGACATAGATCTCCGATACTGATTTTTCGGAATCCTTCGCCAGCTTCCAGGTGTCCTGGGCCTGCACCACGCCCAGAAAACGGGTGATGCTGCCGTCATTGTTGCCCTGCTCCCGCAGCTCCAGCACAGAGTTCAGATAAACAGAGCCTGCATCCGGGGAGTTTGCCGTAGATGCGGCGCGGATCCCAAAGAACAGGGCCGCAGCCACAGCTGCTGCTCCAAGGATCACAGGAATGATAATCTTCTTTTTTGCCATACAGTTACCTCTTACTCTTCCACGTTTCTCCGCAGGTCTGCCACTGCTTCCCGGTAGGCTGTCAGATTTCTGGCCTTGCGGATCTTCTTCATGAGTTTTTCCTGCCCGGGGAAGGAATGCTGCAGGTAGGACCAGATCTCCTTGATATGGTAGATGGCGTCCACTTCCCCTTTGAATACCCGCAGGTATCCTTCCATCAGTTCCTCCAGGAAATCCCAGATCCTGCTTTTGTCTGCCGGTGTCTCCCCCTGCAGTCTTTCCACCAGGAAGGGATCCCGCAGGACGCCTCTGCCCAGCATTATCCGGTCTGTTCCGGGGAATTGCTGCCGGATCCGCTGAAAATCTTCTATATGATAGATATCCCCATTGTAGCACAGAGGAACCTTTACTTCCTCTGCCGCCCGGCGAAAGGCCTCCAGTCTGGGCTGCCCCAGATACTTGTCCGTCTTCAGGCGGGGATGAATGATCAGTTCTTCAAAAGGATATTTTCTGTACACCGCCAGCAGTGCTTCCCATTCCCCTGGCTCCTGCAGACCGATCCGGGTCTTGACGGAGACCGGACCATTGTACATATGAAACAATCGGGTAAAGAAAATATCCAGAGCTTCCGGGTCCGCCAGCATGCCGGCGCCCCTTCCCTTGGCCACCACGGTACCTGCGGGGCAGCCCATGTTCAGATTGACTCTGCTGTAGCCCAGGGGCCGCAACAGGGACATCATTTTCAATACTTCTTCCGGCTCCCGGACGATCAGCTGCGGGATCAGCTCCATCCCCTGATTGTTTTCCGGGAGAAGATCCCGCTCGATCTTCATGCTCAGCCGTTCCATAGTGGGGATGAAAGGGGTAAAATACCGGTCCATCCTTCCGAAATGATGAAAATAAGCATTGCGGAAAATAAAACCTGTGATGCCCTCCAGGGGCGCAAGATAAAAACGCATCTGCTCTCCTTTGACAGTTATACCGGCATGCTGCTCAGAACCCGCACGCCCTGGGCGAAAATACGTTCCGCGCTCTCTCTGATCTGCAGGGGATCATGCTTGGTCAGCGCCACAAAACCACAGATCTGCTCCAGTGGAAACTGCCGCCGGACCATATCCGCCCTGCACAAAAAGAGCAATACGGCATTGGAAGCAATAAATTCCAGATCGGAGCCGGCAAAAGAATCCTTCATGAGGGCAATGGCCAGTTCCTTATCCGTCTGCAGCATCTGATGCAGATGATCCAGGGTGGTGATACCCAGATATTCCAGCTGCCGCACATAAACCTGCGGGTCCACGGGAATGATCTCCAGCCCCACTTCTTCTGTGATCTGCTCATAGAATGCCGTCATCTTGTAACTCTTGGACATATACTGGCGCAGGGAGATCATATCGATCTCCAGATCCAGCTCCTCATCATTTGCGATCTTGCGCTTGACCTCCCGATCATATTCCTTCATGTCTTCCCGGATCTTGTCAAAGCCCGCATCAGCGATCTCCAGGAGGCCCGCCAGTCTGGAAAACTGCCGGCGGATCTCCCGGGGCACCCCGTATTCTCCCTTGTAGCCCAGATCGTGCTCGATCTCCGCCCAGACATGCTGCAGGGAAGATCGCATCTGGATCTCAAAGCGGATGCCGGTCAGATCCTCCGGATACTCCTCGCCGGCCGGAAGCGAACAGATATAATGGAGGGAAAGGTAGCCAAAGGTCCGGGGATCCAGCATGCGCCGCTTGTCGATGGAATTTTCCCAGTCTATGACAAAACATTTTTCCACAGCACGGGCCATGCGGTCCACGTCTCCCGAAAAATAACAGATCAGACGGAAACCCAGGATGTCCGTGATATCCTGAAGAGATTGATACTTATCCCCCTTCTTCAGGAGCTTGCCCCGCAGACTTTGTTTTTCCTTGACCCGGTGGTCACAGGAAAGGACCATGATCCTTTCTTCCTTCATGATCGTATCCAGTTTGTCTTTCACGATCTTTTCCAGCCGGCGATACTTTTCCAGGTTCTCTGTATATTCTTTTAAAATAACATCTGATTTTGCCATTGTTCTCACCTATTTGAATTTTCTTCTGCCTCAGGACTTCTTATCCCGCTGTTTTCATTTTCTCTTCGGATATGGATCTTACCTTATAGATGTCTGTATTTGACGATTTTGTGTCTCTGACTTCCCATATCAATTCTCCTGGCTTCGGGATTGGAAATCTTAGTTTGCAGCTTTTTCCTTTTTCCGGTCGATCCGGTTGAAAATGCTCGCCAGGATGGCGCCGGAAATATTGTGCCAGACGGAAAAGATGGCGCCGGGTACCGTGGCCATGGCCAGATCCGGAAAAGCGGTGCCGGCCAGAGATGTAGCCAGGCCGGAATTCTGCATGCCGATCTCGATGGACAGGGCCTTTTTCTTCGGCAGATCCAGTCTCAGCAGTCTGCCCAGTCCATATCCTGCGGCATAGCCCAGCAGGTTGTGAAGGGTCACCACAACAAATACGATAGCTCCCGTGGTGAGGATCTTTTCCGCATTGTGGGACACAACTGCCGCCACGATCATGGTGATGGCAATCACAGAGATCAGAGGCAGAACATCTGCCGCAGCCTTTGTATATTTTCCGAGGAAATAATTGATCAGAAAGCCCAGGGCGATGGGGATGATGACGACCTGTATAATAGAAATAAACATGGCTTCCACATCCACTTCCACTGTAGTCTGCAGAAGCAGATAGGTGATGGCAGGTGTCAGAATGGGCGCCAGCAGGGTATTGACACTGGTCATGCCCACGGAAAGGGCCACATCTCCCTTACTCAAATAGGTGATCACATTGCTGGAGGTGCCGCCGGGGCAGGTGCCCACCAGGACCACACCGGCCAGCAGACCGGTCTCCAGTCCAAAGATCTTTCCCAGCAAAAAGGCCAGAAGCGGCATGATGGTAAACTGGGCCAGACAGCCCAGCAGGATGTCTTTCGGCTTCCTGAACAGGATCAGGAAATCACCGGCTTTCAGGGTAAGTCCCATGCCAAACATGACGATCATTAGCAGATAATTCACCCAGCCTGTCTGGATCCACAGGCAGGAATCCGGCACAAACAGGGCCAGCGCCGCCACAGCCAGCACAATGATCGCCATATATTTACCGACAAAGCTGCTGATCTTTTTTAAGGTTTTCATAACAATCCTCACATTCCGGAGTACCTGCAGAAGAAGGGTGAACGATCTGCCCGTGACATTTCTGCAGGAATGACCTCTTGTCATTTCTCCTGAATCTATATCATACCATAAAAAACATTCATGGTACATCGCGTACCACTACAATTTTATGATATAGACGCCTGACTTCGCTTTGCTCCCCTGTATCATAACCCCCATGGTACGTTGCGTACCGCCACGATTTTATGGGACATCGCGTACTACCACAATTTTATGATATAGACGCCTGACTTCGCTTTGCTCCCCTGGTGCATCATAAAAAAGCAGAGCGCCCACATCAGGCACTCTGCTTTCTTGTTCAACAGGGGATGAGAGAATCGAACTCCCACCAAAGGTTTTGGAGACCCCTATCATACCACTAGACCAATCCCCTGTATAAATGACGAAAAGCGCAAACCAAAGTTTGCGACTTCTCCTTGAAGGTTATACCTTCAAAACCGCATACACACTACTCCGAACTACCTTTTTCCCTCTGGCCGGAAGCCCCTGGCTTCCTTCAGGTCAAGACCCTCGACCGATTAGTAACAGTCAGCTGCACGCA
>R14__coassemble_237_pt1 | contig 43670 bp, 32 predicted proteins | sample R14__metabat2_high_PE_030 | metagenome-assembled genome bin R14 | reverse complement strand
CTTTGTTAGGAGCTGGCGGGTTAAATACTGTTGTGGCTTCCGGGGAGTTGAGCTAGCATTTTTCGGTTTGGAGTGCCTGAGCTGCTTTTTACACGACATTCCGAGCTGGCGGGTGAAAAACAGTTCTGGCTTCCGGGCAGACCCGGCACATCTTGTTTTGTCCGGAGTGCCTGAGCTGCTTTTTACACGACATTCCGAGCTGGCGGGTGAAAAACAGATCAGGTTTCCGGGCAAAAAAAGAAGACCTGCCTCCTGCAGATCTCCTCGTCATGGAGCATACGGGATTCGAACCCGTGACCTCCACAATGCCATTGTGGCGCGCTCCCAGCTGCGCTAATGCCCCTTCTTCAGCTATTATGCACCATTTTTTCCATTATCGCAATAGCTTCTTTATTTCTTCATAGGATCTCTCCGGATGTTTTTTTCCGGCAACCTCCACCAGCTGTTCCGACAAAGCCACATAAGCGGACCTCTGAGGCTCCGGCAATACCGCCAGATGCTTCTGCACGGTACCTGCGTCTGCCCGTTCCACCGGACCGGTCAGCGCTGCCTCCGCCCCCAGCCGCAGCAGACTTTCACAATTGTTGCGGAACAGAGGCTCCAGCGCCTTCGGCGCTGCCTCCCGGGAAAATCCACACTGCTCCAGCAGTTCTGCCGCAGAAGAAAACAGACCGATCACCAGATTGCTGGCCATGACGGCCGCTGCGTGATACAGATCCTTATTTTCTCCGGAGATCCGGCATACTGTATTTCCCATGGACTGCAGAAAGTTCTCCCAGTCATCCAGCCCGCTTCCGCTGCCTTCAATGGCAAAGACAGCCCTGTGGATCTCCTGCCAGGAATCCTCCCGGCTGCTGACCGCAAACAGGGGATGGATGGAATAAGCAGACACACCTGCTTCCTCTGCCCCAGCAAACACAGCCGAACTCAGGGCGCCGCTGCAGTGACAGACAGATTTCCCCTGCAGGGGAAGCTGCCGCAAATCTTCCCAGCATGCGGCGATCTGTCCATCCGGCACGGTCAGAAAAACAGCATCCGATGCCGCAGCCAGAGCCTCCGGGCTGTCAAAACAGGCCGAGCCGGTAAACGCCGCTGCCCAGGCGGCAGACTCCGGACTTCTGCTGCAATAGCCGCTGATCTCCGCGCCATGCATTCCAAAATATTTTCCCAGTGTGGCGCCGACCTTGCCGGCTCCTATAAATCCGATCTTCATATCTTTATCTTTCTACCCCCGGGGCTATCAGTGAAATTGCTTCCCTGCAGGTACCCCCTGCAATTACGCCAATGGAAATGATGAGCACTTGATTTCGCTTTATACACATCAGGCTGACAAACCCCGAATTTCCACGTCAGACAAATTTTCACCGGGAGCTAGATCAGCTCATACTGCAGCATCTCATACTTCAGCCTGCTGCCCTCCATGACTTCCGGGGGCAGAAGGGCTCTGGCTACCAGCTTCAGTTCGTCAGATGCCACGTCCGTCCTTTTCAGATGGCAGTAATCCCCATCAATGCTCACTACTTCATAAAACCAGGTTTCCAATATCATAGCTGCTCCTTTCTCAGCAGATCTCTGCTTTCGGCAGACCTTAAAAAGATCCTGCCACAAACGATTCTTCCATTCTTTTCGCAGCACTTCCAGTATGGTCCATGCCGCCGTTCCTTCTGTAAATGAGCTTTCCTCTTCTGTTATGCAGGAGCGCCTTTCTCTTCCGTTGTGCCGGGACGATCCGGCTGGTATTCATCCCAGCTGCGCTGCAAAAGCAGCGGAAAATTCTTTTGCCGCAGACCGGATCATGTGGCCCTCTCCATCGCTGAAAGCAGCATCGGACCGGTCCGTCTCCAGATAATTGTAATCAAAATATGCCACACCCATGGAGGCAAAATATGCACTCATCTGCTCATCTGCCCGCTGATAAAAGACAGCTGATGCCTCGATGGTCCTGTCCGGAATGGGCGTGGTGACTGCCACAAATTCAATGCTCTGCTCCTGACAGTAGGTGATCAGGGTGCTCAGAGCAGCGATATTGTCCTCCCGGAGGCCGGCATCCTCGCCGTAAACGGAGGCGCCTGCTGTGTTGCCGCCGGCCTCGTCCGCGATCTCAATAAATCCGTTGGCCAGAGGCTTCTGGTTTCCTTCTGTAAAATTTTCCACGCCGTAATTCCTATAGACCTCGCTCGTCTTGTCCGCCACATTTTCCGCAATGCGATCCGTATAGTCCAGATACTGGCGCCAGCGGCAGAAGGTCCAGCGGAAATCCTCTCCCCAGAAGACCCTGAGAAAATATTTCAGTTTGGTCGCAGAGGGCTTCATAACATAGAAAATATAAGCTTCATTCTCTGTCAGGCTGTTTTCGTAAGTCAGATAAGTGGCATCAAACTCATAGATCACCCGCTCCGGCTTGTGACCTGACTCCACGGCATCCTTGAGAATGTAATAACTGTCCCGGGTGTATTCTCCGCCCATAGCGGCATTGTAAGTAGTCCGCCCCGTGACAGCGGAAAGAACTTCCGGGTCCAGGGCGGAGGCCCCATGGGAGGTGCCCAGGATCAGATCCTGATAGGTCACATTTTCGATCTCGTGCACCTTGACTCTGGCATACTGGTTGGGCACCAGCAGAAAATCCAGAAGGCTGTTGATACCGATCAGCAGGGCCAGGAAAACAGCGGTCCAGGCGGTAAATTTAAAAATTCGCATAAATAAACCCTCCCGAAACCGTACCCTGGTAACCCAGGAAAACAAAGCCGATGATCAGCAGCAGAAATACCAGGATCTGCACCGGCGCAGGCCGTTTCAGAATGGCGCCCCGGACATCGATCTCCTTCTCCCGCAGCAGACTGACCACAAAAATGATCAGGCAGCCCAGCAGGACCTTCAGAAATCTTTCCACTGTGGCATCCGGCGCCAGGGCCGGATCCAGAGCCATGGAAAATCTGAACGAAGTAAAGCTCTGTACAAACATGGTCCAGCCCTGGGCTACTGTGTCACAGCGATCCAGAAACCAGCTGATGTTGACCAGCAGGAAAGTCCGCAGAATCTGAAAAACATGAAACCAGGGTGTTTTGTCTGTGACATGCAGCTTTTTCTTCCATTGCCGGAAGTTTTTGGTCAGCAAGCCGGAAATACCGATGATCAGACCATTGTAAAGGCCATAAAGAATGAAATGCCACTCTGGTCCGTGCCAGATGCCCACCACCAGAAAAACCAGGATATTGGCCATGCAGATGGGCAGGGCCCGGCCGATGTTTTTGGAGAAATGCTTCCGGCAGAATTTGCCGAATTTCCCCATCCAGCCGGAAAGAGAGACCGGATAAAAGAGATAATCCTTCATCCAGGTGCCCAGGGTGATATGCCATCTGTGCCAGAAATCCGTGATGGAAATGGCAAAGAAGGGCTGCCGAAAGTTCTCATCCATGCGTACACCCAGGATCTCACCGATACCGATGACGATATCAATGCCGCCGGAGAAATCCGCGTACAGCTGGGCGCAGTACATGAGGACAGCCAGCAAGCCATAGCCCCCAAAGGACTGATACTGATCAAACAAAGGGGTCACAAAGAGAGCCGCATTGTCTGCGATCACCAGCTTTTTGAAGAAGCCCCACAGGATGCGGAGGAAGCCCCGGCGCACTGCCATGAAGTCGAAATCATGCCCTTCATACAGCTGGAGAGCCAGAGAAGCATAGCGGCCGATGGGACCCTGCATGATCTGGGGAAAGAACGATACAAAAAGCATGTAGCGGAAGAAATTGTGCTCCGCGGGGCAGCGTTTCCAGCGTACGTCCAGCAGATAACCCACTGCCTGGAAGGTATAGAAAGAGATACCCAGAGGCAGGATCAGTTCCTGCAGCGGGATCTGACTGCCGGTCAGGAAATTGATGTTGCCGATGATGAAGTTGGTATACTTGACCACAGCCAGCATGCCGAAAGACAGGAGCAGGCAGACCGGGATCACGCCCTTTTTCCCTTTCTCAGTCAACAGACCGCCAAGGAAAGTGACCACTGTGGCAAACAGCAGGAAAAGGACAATGGCAGGATCTGCTGCCATGTAATAGATATAAGAGGCCGCCAGCAGTACCAGCCAGCGCCCCCTTTTGGGACATATGTAATAAGCCAATGCCGCAAGAAGGACAAAGGCAAAGAAACAGACGGATGTAAAACTCATTTCGGATCCTTAACTCCTCGTATATGACAGGAACGCCTCACAGAAGGCAGGGCAAAAGCAGGGGATTTCTCCTTACTTCCCCTTTGCCTGCAGTCTCAGGATCATATCATACAGGGTCTGCATGGAATTGAAGTTGGCCGGGATCAGATCCTCCGGTGTGATCTTGATGTCATAGGCATCTTCCAGTTCTGCCACCAGAGACAGGATCTCAAAGGATCCCAGGATCCCGTCATCGATCAGTGTAGTGCAGGTGTCATAATCTGCATCCGGCTGGATATCTTCCAGGATCTCACGCAAATCTTCCATAATTGTCCTCCCAAAGTTCTTTTTTCTCTCTGACACAGGTCAGTTTTTTTTCATGATAAAGGTACACGGCCGGCAGGTCCCGGCTGAGGAAATGTGAGATTCCCTCCGTGACCGAGTAGGCGCCGCAGCGTGTGAATACAAGGATATCACCTTTTTGCGGATCCTTCAAGGTCATATCCCTGGCCAGCACATCTCCAACAGTGCAGAGGGAACCGCAGATGCAGACAGTTCTCTCTTCCCCTTCTGCTTTGGAAAGCAGATAAGGCTTCTTCATGGCCATCATCTGTCCATAATAATTCAGCTGATGGATACCGCCGTCCAGGATCAGATATTCCGTTCCCTGACTGATCTTGCTGTCCGCGATCCGGCTGACATAGTAGCCGCAGCCTGCGGCGATAAACCGCCCCATCTCCAAAGAGATCCCGCCCCGGAATTCCATCTGCTCCAGGCCGTTCACCAGCTGCTCCAGAGCTGCTGCTTCCTCTTCCGCTTCCTTTTCGAAATACGGCACATAGAGGCCCGGTCCGTACTCCAGCTCTCTGACCTCAAAGTGCAGTTTTTCACGGATCTCACCGATCAACCGGTCCAGCATCTGCAGCTCCCGGGCGATCTTTTTCCCCTTCTTCTGGGTGCCGGAGTAAAACTGCAGACCCCGGATCTGCAGATGGGGCAGCTGCGCCTGCCTTCCTGCGATCAGGGAAAACACGGTCTCCTCATCCACACCGAACTGATTGCCGGCCGTCAGCCGGATCAGGACAGGCAGCTGCCGGCCCCGCTCTGCTGCCAGCTTCTCCAGAAGGACAGCCTGGTTTTCAGACTCTATGGTAAAGACGGCGCCGCTTTCCGCGCCGCAATAGTCCAGAGCCCCGGCGATCTCCCTCTCCTGCTTATTGACACCGGAGATCACGAACTGACCGGCCGGTACGCAGTGCTTCTCACAGAGAACTTCCTCCCCGGGAGAGCAGATCTCAAAAGCGTCCACCCAGTCCTTCAGCAGAGGAAGCAGGAAAGGATTTGCCTTGACGGCATAAAGTACCCGGACCTTTTCCGGCAGTTTCTGCCGGATCAGCTCCATGCGCTCCTGCAGATCTTCAGCGGAAAACACATAGGCTGCCGTGGGTCTGCCCTCTTTCAGAAAATATTGTTCAAATGTCTGATAGTCCATGGTCTGCTCCTATCTCAGCGTCTTCTTCGCCAGGAATTCCCGCTCCAGGGCTTTTCGGTCGATCTTTGCGTTCTTGTTCAGAGGCAGCGCCTCCTTCTTCCGAAAAGCATTTGGGATCATATAGACCGGCAGAAATTCCTTCAGTCTGGCGGAAAGTTCTCTCTTTTCAATATCTCCGGTGTAAAACAGCACCAGCTTGTTCTTCAGAAACAGGGTGCAGGCCCGGTTCACTTCCGGCACCTTTTCCAGAGCAGCATCGATCTCCCCCAGCTCGATCCGATGCCCCATATGCTTGATCTGGAAATCCTTGCGGGAGGCAAAGACCAGCTGTCCTTCCTCATCATATTTTCCCAGATCTCCGGTCCGGTAAATGATCTCCGGAAAAGCCTGCTGCAGAGGATTCTGAACATAGGCCCTGCCGGTCTGGTCCGGATTGTTGTAATAGCCGGCAGTCACTGCCGTGCCGGAAACACAGATCTCGCCTTCCGCCTCCGGCGCTGTGACCAGCTGATCCCGCTCATCCAGCAGAAAGACCCTTTCATTTCTGAAAGGAATGCCGATGGGCAATACCTCACCCGCTTCGAACTTTCTGTCCACGATATAATAGGTGCAGTTGCAGGTGATCTCCGTGGGTCCGTAAAGATTCACGAACAGGGCCTCCGGCAAAGCCTCCTGCCAGGCATTCAGATGCCGGATGGGCATAACTTCTCCGGAGAACATGACCCGGCGCACCGCTGTGGGTACTTTGTAGTCAAAGCCGTGGAGCTGTGAAACCAGACAAAGGGCCGATACCGCCCAGGTCAGGGAAGTCACCCTGTTTTCGCAAAGGTAATCCAGCAGAGCCTTTGGCTGGGAAAAATATCTGGTGGGAATGATGACCATGGTGGCACCCACAGCCAGAGAAGTATAGATGTCCTTGACAGAAACATCAAAATCAAAAGGTGCCTGGTTGCCGATGATATCATGCGCCGAAAAATCAAAGGTCTCTGCAAACACATCGATAAAATCCATCACCGATCTGTGATTGACCACCACACCCTTTGGCACGCCGGTGGAGCCGGAGGTGAAAATGCCATACAGTGGGTCAATATCTACAGATTGCCGGCGGATCTTTGCCAGCAGATCCCGGTCTGTCTCTCCGGCTGCCAGCTCCTCATAGGTCAGGATCCCGGACGCAACGCCCAGCTCTTCCAGCAGGCTCTTTTCCTGCTGCCGGGTAATGACCAGCCCGGCCTGCAGCACATCCAGGATCTGCGCCAGACGCTCCCGGGGCTGCCGGATGTCCAGCTGCACGTAGAAGCAGCCGGCGCTGACAATGCCCAGAAAAGTCTCAATGGCTTCTGCGCACTTATCCATAAAGACAGGGACCGGCGTCCTGGCCGGGACTTTTCCTGCCAGGCCGCTGCCGATCCGGTCGGCCTTCTGCTTCAATTCACTGTAGCTGACTGTTCTCTCCGGATCCAGCAGAGCTGTCTTGTCCGGAAATTTTTCCACGGATTTCTCCAGATAGGAAAGTATATTGTACATGGTATTCTCCACTTTTCTCTGAAATCAAGATCATTTCCGGACAGCTGCCAGAGCATCCAGCTCCTCTTTCAGAGCGGACAGCAGCTGACCTTCCGGCATCTTGCGGAGGATCTCTCCCTTGCGGAAGAGCAGGCCTTCTCCTCTGCCGCCGGCCACACCCAGATCTGCTTCCCTGGCCTCACCGGGCCCATTGACTACGCAGCCCATAACTGCCACCTTGATATCCAGGGGATAGTTCTGCACCAGGGCATCCACCTGATTGGCCAGGCCGATCAGATCGATCTCTGTGCGGCCGCAGGTAGGACAGGACACCACGTCGATGCCGCCCTTCCGGAGGCCCAGGATCTTCAGAATGGTCTTCGCCGACCGGATCTCCTCCAGAGGATCTCCCGTCAGGGACACCCGGATGGTATCGCCGATCCCCTGTGACAGGATCATGCCCAGGCCAACGGCGGATTTCATATTTCCGCCATAGAGCGTACCGGCTTCTGTGATCCCCACATGCAGGGGGTGATCTGTCCGGGTTGTGATCAGCTCATGGGCTCTGGCGCACATCATAACATCAGAAGATTTAATGCTGATGACCAGATTGTCATAGCCCAGGTCTTCGATGCGGGCCACCTGCCCCAGAGCGCTCTCCACAATGCCCTCTGCCGTCACACCGCCGTATTTCTCCAGAAGATCCTTTTCCAGAGAACCGCTGTTGACACCCACCCGGATGGGAATATTTCTTTCCTTTGCTGTTTCCACCACAGCCCGGACTCTTTCCTGACTGCCGATGTTGCCGGGATTGATACGGATCTTGTCCGCGCCGGCTTCCATCGCTGCGATGGCCAGCTTATAGTCAAAATGAATGTCTGCCACCAGCGGGATATGGATCTGCTTTTTGATCTCACCCAGGGCTTGGGCCGCCTCCATGGTGGGCACTGCGCAGCGGATGATCTCACAGCCTGCCTGCTCCAGCGCCAGGATCTGAGACACGGTAGCTGCCACATCTTCTGTCTTTGTATTGGTCATGGACTGGATCAGGATGGGATGGCCCCCGCCGATCACTGCAGTTCCGATCTTTACTGTTTTTGTATCAAATCGACTCATATTTCTCACCTGTCCTTCTGTTTCCGGGCATAGGTCCGGAACACGAATCGAATGCCTTCATGCTCCTGCATTTCTCCCTCTTCCGCCACAACCCAGTCCGGCAGGGCATCCAGATCCGGAAACCAGGTATCGGCTTCATAACTTTCAAAGATCCTGGTGACCAGCACCTGATCACACAGGGGGAGCAGCTGGCGATAGACACTTCCGCCGCCGATCACATAAAGCTGCTCCGCAGGATATTTTCTGATCTCTTCCTGCAGTTCCTCCAGGGAATGGAGGATCACTGCCCCTTCCTTTTCATAGTTTTTATCCGAAGTCAGGACCAGATTGACCCGGTTTTTTAAAGGTCTGCCCCCCGGAAAGCTCTCCAGGGTCTTTCTGCCCATGATCACCACATTTCCCGTGGTGGTGGTCCTGAAAAATTTCATATCTGCGGGAATGCTGGCCAGAAGCCGGTTCTGATACCCGATCCCCCAGTTCTGATCCGCTGCCAGTATTGCTTTCATATCATTTTCCTCCACATAATCCGCCTTATTGTAGCATCCTTTCCCTGTTCCTGCCAGTACCGGACGATATTTTCCATGTGTGCCTTTTCCATATATGTGCCAACAGAAACCTGACACGGGTATCCACTGCAAAAACTGCCGCAGAAAAGCCGCACCCCCGGCCGGAGGACGCGGCTTTCTGTCTTTTCTGTTGCGGGCCGGTGATTTTCATCAGGCCCTTCCATTCCTGTTAAAACCGGACAGGAATCATCTGCTCTTATACCTCTGTCAGGGTCGGATAGGAATAGGACGTATACAGCCGGTAGGTCTTCCAGCCGGAAGCATAGGTCTTTTTATTGACGATCTTGTAGGTCCGGAGCCGCACATAATAATAAGTGTAATTGGAGAGGCTGCTCATTTTCACCGAGGTCTTTGTATTTTTCTTCAGGGTCTTCTTGTAAACAAAATTAGTAAACGCGGCATCCGTGGCGACCTGTACCTGATAGCCTTTGCACATCTTTGCCGACTTCTTTTTCCACTTCAGGGTAAAGCTGACAGCCTCCCCTCCAAAGAACTGTCCTGTCCTGGAGGCTGCTGTGATCACCGGTTTGGTAGGAACGATGCTGAAATATTTTTTGATAGTCACGCCCCGGATCTTTGCCGTCACCTTTGCCTTGCCGACTTTGATATTGTTGCTGTAAGTCACAGTGTATTTGGATGTCTTTGTGTTTTTCTTAACGGTTTTGTATGTGGTCCCCTTGATGGTCAGCAGCTTTACTTTGGAATAGACTTTCTTGCCCGTGTAAGACTTTCTGGAAGACACCACCTTGATGGTAAAGGGATTGCCCAGCTTGATCAGGCCGTAGCCGAACTTCTCATCCTTGCCGGAAGCTCCATAGTCTGTGGTGATCCGTTTGCCATAGGTCACTGCTTTGTTGGCGGTACAGTTCTTCAGACTCATGATGTCTGCCAGCTCCGCGCACACCAGGGGAGATGAGAAGGAGGTACCTGATCCCACAGCAAAGGTTCCACTGCTGCCGATCACCGGCATGGTGTAGTAGGAGCAGAAATCCGTGGCCGGTCCGTAATTGCTGTGGGCATCCTTCTTTCCGGCCAGGGTAATACCGCTGACGGAATTGACACCGGCGGATCCTGCCGGATAAAACTGCCTGGCGCTGCCGCCGGTCCGTTTTCCATCATTTCCGGCGCCTGCCACAAAGACGATCCCCTTCTTGCGCCCTTTGGAAATAATGCTCTTGTAGGGATCGCTGCCGCTGTAATAGCCGCCCAGAGAAATATTGATGATATTGGGGCTGGCCTTGATAGCCTTCTTCAGACCGCTGCAGATATTTGCATAGGTAATGGCGCTGGAAGTATTGCTGACCTTGACTGAATAAAGCTTCACATTGGTGGGCGTATTGGTCAGGATCACGCTGCTGACTTCACTGCCATGTCCCACGATATCGGAAGTGGGATAACTGTCCACTACGGAAACCGCACCGGCAAATCTGCCGGAAAAATAATTGTATATGGTCGAAGAAACACCGGTATCCACAAAAGCCACTTTGACCGACTTGCTGTAGCTGTCACCGTACATGGTATCCGTACCGGATTTTGTGTAAGCAGCAACAGAAGGTGTGTTATCCGTTGTAATATTGTAAGATGTCCAGAAGGAGCTGCCCAGGGTCTCTGCCGCAAAGTCATTGCAGAAAACCTCATAGCCGTCTGCCTGCAGGGCATGGTAACCGTTCATGGCATCTGCTTCATCCGCATAGAGCAGCACGTACTGTTCAAATTCCGGATCATATACAGCATCCACAGAACCATAGGAATAGGGCAGGTCCTCAGTATAAACCACGACAGACTGCAGCTGATAGGGTGCTTCCAGGGAAAGCGTACCATCTGCATTTTCTGTTACTTCATAAGGAGATCCCTCCAGGATCTCTTCCGCCTCAGCTGTGGTCTCTGCCTCTTTGGCCACTGCCAGAAACACACTCTCCTTTTCCTCCAGGGTGTCGATCTTTTCTTCCGGTGTCAGCTGCTCCGCGGTTTCCGCAGTCTCTCCGCTGTCCCCGGCATCCGCCACCTGTACAAGGGTGTCTTCGCCGTTTTTCCCTGCGCTGTCCGGGGTCCCGGCACCGGGCACCTCATCCGCATCCACATCATCGGAACTCTCTGCTTCAGTTTCACCATTTTCAGCCGGAACCGGCTGCAGAGCTGTCTCTGTCACCTGATCGCCATCCACATAAATAGCATTTTCCTCAGGATCCACAAGGATCTCATCAAAGCATTCCTCCTCAGAAGGGGTATGCTCCAGGATATACAGATTGCTCTCGGTGGGATCTTCCATCACCTGCAGATTGGTCATGGGCGCATACAGATCTGTATCCTTCACCAGAAAATCCCGGATGCTGCCGGTGGCTTCTGTCTGCTCTGTAACCCCGGTACTCTCTGCCGGCACATCCGGACTGGCGCTCTCCTGCCCGGTCTCTTCCAGGATCAGACCATCCTCCGCAGATTCCTGATCTCCTTCTGCAGCATCTGCTGCCCCTCCGGCATCTTCTGTCAGGTCCGCAGGTTCCGCTGCTTCTCCGGTATCTTCTGCCGGGCCCGCAGGTTCCACTGCCTCTCCGGTGTTTTCCACCAGGTCCACAGCTTCTTCAGAAGTACCTGCTGTCTCTCCGACCACTGAGATTCCTTCCCCATCGAAGGCAAAAACGGATTCTGCTGCCGTCGTCATAACCATGCCAAGGCTCAGCAGCATGGCGATCATCCTTCTTTTCATCCTGTCACCCGTATCCTTTCACTTTCTCTCATGCCCCATCTTTACACCGGGATCTGTCCGTCAATAGAAATTGTGACTGCCGGCCAGAGAACAAACCTGCCGCCGGCCGGATTTGTTTTTCCGTCAACAATATCCATAACGCCTATCTAACCTCAGTATACCAGATAAATCTACTTTAGGGGGAGTCTATATCTAAAAAGAAACATCGTAAGGGCGGTGTTGATTTTAACCGATAGCACATGATTTGACGTTTCCTTATTTACAGCCGCTTTTATTGATTTGAAAATGTCCTTACTATATACTTATGAAAAATTCATCACAATACCTGATCGTGAGTGTACCGATTGGTAAACGGCCATGCTACACTTATGAAAAAACTCTGGACAGGAGATGTTATGGGATCTTTTAAGGATTATAAAAACTGGAATAAGCTCGGATTTATCATGATACTGCTTGGCGGTACCCTCATGATCATTACACTGGGTTTAAGGATCGAGTACTCTGCATTGGAAATCATCCTCTACACATTGCTCGGCCTGGCAGTTTTTACCGGTGGAATCATTTGCTGTAAAAAATATAAGGATGCCCTTGAGGATCACGATATGGATTTCTCAAAGAAATTCGCCGTGAGGATCGGCTCCCAACCAGGAGAGGATCATGTGATAAAAGCTTTCAGAAATGACTATGCTTCCTTTTTCGAAGAAAATGGCATCAGCGAGAATCCGCCTGTTCAGAATGACACTACACAGATCTATAAAAATATTCTGGATCTTCAGAAACGCAGACTGGACAAGCTGGACATAAAAATGCAGTTTGCCTCGGAGCGCAGGAAGTATACAGAGGAACCGGTTCGGAAAAAGCATACTTTTGATGGTAGATATGCAATAGAATATTTTGATGAAGAGATTGAGACCAGGAGGCGCTTTACCCGAAACGGTAAAAAGCTGTTTTTGCGCTCTGAAGAGCTTCTTGCGCACTTTACAGTACTGAGCGCTGCAAGAGTCGGCACCTCTGATGAGATCATATGCCCCGGCTGCGGTCATCCATCCACCAGAGAGGATCTGATCGATGGCTGTGACTTCTGCGGTACCACATTTACCGTTGAGGACCTTGGCGGCAAGGTCTCCGGCTTTTCGCTTCAGGACCGTTACGACATAGCATACAGCCGCTTTCAGGCACGTCGCTGGGACTATGCCAAAAATACTATAAAGGGCATCTTTCTCGTCTTATATTTCATCTATGCATTTTGCATGATGGTGCTCTTATTGGATGAGGCCGGGATCGGAGATACCACGAGCCCTCTGTCCTGGACACTGTCAACTCTGGGTCTGGCCGCCAGCTTTGCAGGCATTTTCACAGTCCCTGCAGCCGCATTTTACATGCTTGTCATCTTCCCGGCGCTCAATCTGGGGGCATCGTTCAAATATAATTCAAAAAAGAAGCTTCAGGAACTGAAAGACGCGGAAGACGCGGAAAATGCCTTTGCGGACAAGGTTCGCACAGCAGACCCTTATTTCTCTCTGGCAGATTTCAGATCGAATGTGCAAAGCAAGCTGTCAGCTGTTATTTTCGCTGAAAATGCAGCTGCCGCCGGGGCATTCTCCGAACAGGACATGAAGTCCGTGATTCCGCATTACAGTCAGACATTTGACTATGATATCGACCGCATTGAGTGGAAGGATTACAGGGTTGCCGATGGTCTGCAGCAGGTAGAGCTTGCTGCAGATCTGCATCTGTATGAGTTTAAAAATCAGAAGGTAAAAAAACGCACTGAGCATATTAAGATGAAGTTTATCAAAGATGCTGAGTGCCGCACACAATCAGTATGCGCGCCTTCCGTCATGCGCTGCAGCAGCTGCGGAAGCAGCCTCAGCCTCTCCACCGGTCTGGTATGCAAGTACTGCGGAAGCCGCGCAGATCTGAAGAAGTACGACTGGGTCATCGACAGCTACACTGTGCAGTGAGCTTTTTCTCGATCGGCAAGGAGGCGACTTTCCCATTCTCTTAGCAATTGACTCCTCATCTGTTGATGATCATTTTCATGTTCACAGCAAAAACAGGACAAGGTTTTTTTGAGTGTCTCACAAAGGTCAGTGACTGCCAGGGGGCTGACCCCTTCGTTGCGGTCTTTTTTCTTATCTGTTCTTCTTGTCTCTGAATATCTCTCAAATCACTTCTTGTGATACAGTCTCTGCTCTTCCTCATAGACAGGCTCACAGGTCATGTTAATGCCCAGCTTCTTGAAGATCTTTTCATCCACAGAAGAAAGGATCACTGTACAGTGGGCATCGCAGCCCCGCAGCTTGGGCAGCTGCTTCAGGGCCATGGCAGCAGCGGGATTGACTGCTGCGGAAGAGGACAGAGCCAGCAGGATCTCGTCTGTATGCAGGCGGGGATTCTGACTGTTCAGGTATTCTGTCTTCAGGGTCTGAATGGGCATGATGGCATTGGCGGAAAGCACATCCAGCTCCGGATCGATGCCGGCCAGATGCTTGATGGCATTCATCAGCATGCCGGAAGCAGATCCCAGCAGACTGCCGGTACGTCCGGTGATAATGGTGCCGTCATCCAGCTCAATGGCTGCCGCCGGTCTGCCCTCCGTCTCCCCGGAACGCTCTTTGGCGGCCTTTACCACCTCCCGATAGTCCGGTGTGATGCCTGCCTGGTTCATCAGCAGCTCCAGCTTGAAACGGTCATCTGCGGATTCGCCGGAGATTCTCTGATCTTTCAGACATTTGTAGTAGCGGCGGATGATCTCCTTGCGGGAAGCTTCCCGGCAGACCTCATCATCCACGATACAGTTGCCTGCCATGTTGACACCCATGTCTGTGGGAGAGTGATAAATGCTCTCGCCGGCGATCATCTTCAGCATGGACTCTACTACCGGGAAGATCTCGATATCACGGTTGTAGTTTACTGTGGTCTCTCCATAGGTCTCCAGATGGAAGGGATCGATCATATTGACATCATTCAGGTCAGCTGTGGCTGCTTCATAAGCCAGATTGACCGGATGCTTCAACGGGATATTCCAGATGGGGAAGGTCTCAAACTTGGCATAGCCTGCCTTCACGCCTCTTTTGTGCTCATGGTACAGCTGGGAAAGACAGGTGGCCATCTTGCCGCTGCCGGGACCCGGTGCCGTGATCACTACCAGAGGTCTTTCTGTCTCGATGTAATCATTTTTTCCATAACCTTCATCACTGACGATCTTTGCCACGTCATTGGGATAGCCCGGAATCTTGTAATGGCGATAGGAGCGGATGCCCAGATCTCCCAGCTTTTTCTCAAATGCCACTGCCAGCGGCTGCGCAGCATACTTGGTCAGGCAGACACTGCCTACAAAAAGGCCGATGCCCTGGAACTCATCGATCAGACGAAGCACATCCAAATCATAGGTGATGCCATAATCTCCGCGGATCTTGTTGCTCTCAATGTCCTCTGCGCTGATGACCACCACGATCTCCGCCTGGTCCTTCAGCTGCAGCAGCATCTGCAGTTTGGAATCCGGCTGAAATCCGGGAAGCACGCGGGAAGCATGATAGTCATCAAACAGCTTGCCGCCGAACTCCAGGTACAGCTTGTTATCAAATTTTGCGATACGCTCGCGGATATGCTGCGACTGCATCGTAAGATATTTCTGGTTGTCAAATCCGATTTTCATAATAATATCTCCCTTATAACTGAAACTGACAATACCAACGATTCATCCTACATAAAATCCGGTGCAAAGCGCCGGCACTTCTCACACCCGTTAATGATAGCACAGAGATTTTTCTGATACAAGAGTCTCATTTCTGCGCCGAAGACTCCTGCTGACGGATTCGCTCCGCCAGATCTTCCAGATACATCCACCGGTCCATCTTCTGCTCCAGTTCCTCTTCCGCAGCCTCTTTTTCCGCTGTCAGTTCTGTCAGCTTCATATACTCTGTAGCATGCTTCTGGATCTCCAGATCCAGTGCTTCGACTTTCTCCTCCAGAGCAGCGATCTCTTCCTCGATATGGGCAAAATCCTGCTGCTCCTTCCAGGTGAATTTCAGCTTCTGTTCATGCCTGCGGCCGGACCTGCCGGAAACTCCACCGCTGCCAGCATCCCCGTCAGCCACATTCCCGTTTCCACTGTCATTTCCGCCTGTCCTGTTGTCCCGGCCTCCGTTTGCGCCTGCTTCATTGCTGCTGGTTGTTGTTCCTTTACCGCCGGCAATTCCCGCACCGTCGGACATTTTCACCGAAGCGCCGGCATTTTTCCCGCCTGCGCTGCCGGACGTCTTGCCCGAAACGCCGACATTTTTCCTGCCTGCAACATCAACAGCCCCGGACTCTGTCTGCCGCGCAGCAACATAATCCGAGTAGCCGCCCTCATACTGACGGATCCTGCCATCGCCTTCAAAGGCAAAGATCCGCTGCACCGTGCGGTCCAGAAAATAACGGTCATGAGAGACCACGATCACGATCCCCGCAAAGACATCCAGATAGTCCTCCAGAATGTTCATGGTGGCGATATCCAGATCATTTGTGGGCTCATCCAGGATCAGCACATTGGGGGCCTCCATCAGGACCCGCAGCAGGTTCAGCCGCCGCTTTTCCCCGCCGGAAAGCTTACCGATCATCGTGTATTGCATGGAACTGGTGAACAGAAAACGCTCCAGCATTTTGGAGGCGCTGACCAGACCTTCATTTGTCCGGACATATTCCGCCGTGTCTTTGATATAGTCAATCACTTTGGTCCCGGGATCCATGAAGGCCGGGCTGTCCGGATCCTCATACTCCGGTTCCTGAGAATAATAGCCGATCTTTATGGTCTGCCCGATGGTCAGGGAACCGCTGTCTGCCGGCTCCTTTCCGGCTATGATCTTCATCAGAGTGGTCTTGCCGGCTCCGTTTGGCCCCACAAAACCGATGCGGTCTGTCTTCAGAAAAATGTAGGTAAAATCCCGGATCAGCTGCTTTGTTCCATAGGCCTTGCTGATATTCTCCAGCTCCACCGTAGTCTTTCCCATGCGGGTGGAAATGGAGTCCAGCTGCACCCGCTGCTCCTCAATGGGGGCCTCCACAGCCAGCAGCTGTTCATATCGCTGGATGCGACCCTTCTGCTTGGTGGTCCTGGCTCTGGCGCCCCGACGGATCCAGGCCAGCTCTTTGCGCAGGATATTCTGCCGCTTGGCCTCAGAAGCCAGGGCCATCTCCTGCCGCTGCATTCGCAGCTCCAGATAGCCGGAATAGTTGGTCTGATAACTGTAAATATGACCCTGATCGATCTCGATGATCCTGTTGGTAACACGATCCAGGAAATAACGGTCATGGGTCACCAGAACAATGGTTTTTCTGCTGCGGATCAGCAGGTCCTCCAGCCAGGCTGACATTTCCTGATCCAGGTGATTGGTAGGCTCGTCCAGCACCAGCACATCGGAAGATGCTGCCAGGGCGGATACCAGAGCCAGCCTTTTCCGCTGCCCGCCGGAAAGCTCACTGACCGGCTGGGTAAAGTCTGTGACGCCCAGTCCTGTCAGCATGCTTTTGACATCGCTCTCCAGGCTCCAGGGATCTGCGGCATTTTCGTGGCCGGCCATGGCGGCCGCCAGAACCGTGTCATTCTCCCGGAAGGCAGGAGTCTGGGCCAGGTAGCGTACCACCAGGCTGTTAGCCCGGATGATGGTGCCGTCATCCGGCTCCTCCAGTCCTGCGATCATGCGGAGCAGGGTGGATTTTCCGGTGCCGTTGACACCGATCACACCTACTTTCTCCCCTTCCTGCAGATAAAAGTTTGCGTGGTCAAATACCTTCCGCTCTGTAAAAACTTTTGTGATATTTTCCATGGACAGGATGCTGTCTGCCATATATTTCTCTGGTGGTCATGACTTGCCGCTGACCACATTCCTTTCTGATTTTTGTTTTGGGCGGATAGTTTCCCTGTATCAGGATTTTATCGGCCCGGGTTCCGATTTGCCGACGGATGCTTTTTTGCTTTCCTGATTTCATCCGCCCGCCGACCTCATTCCCGGCGGATACTTTCTCGCTTTCTCGATTTCATCCGCCCGCCGACCTCGTTTCCGGCAGATAGTTTCCTCACTTCAGGATTCCATCCGTCCGCCAGCGCCTCGTCCCACAGGGATCTGGGCCAGTACGACAGCTGCAAAGACCAGACCGCAGCCCAGCAGTTCCTTAGCTGACATGGTCTCGTGAAGGATCAGCCAGCCCGCAAAAGCGGAAAAAACGGACTCCAGACTCATGATCAGGGACGCGATGGTGGGATTGACATCCTCCTGCCCCACGATCTGCAGAGTATAGGCAATACCACTGGAACCGATGCCCGCATAAAGGATGGCGATCCAGGCCGTCTGCGAACAGAAGCCGCCGGCCCAGGCAGAAAGCCCGCCGGGCGCAAAGCCGATCTCACAGAGGATCATGGGAATGGCGGAAAGCAGGCCGCAGGTCAGGAACTGAATAGATGCCATGCGCACACCGTCCACCAGGGATGTAAAATGGTCGATCACCAGAATATGCACCGCAAAACAGACAGCGCAAAGCATGACCAGAAGATCGGCAGTCTGTATTCCCTCATTGCCTGACATGGAAAGCAGGTAGAGACCGCCAACGGTCAGCAGCACCCCAAGCCAGACATTCCAGCCGCATTTTCTTTTCAGAAAAATACCAAAAATGGGAACCAGGATAATGTAGCAGGCCGTGAAAAATCCTGCCTTTCCGGCTGAAACGCCGCTGTTGATGCCCACCTGCTGCAGAGTACTGGCTGCAAAGAGAGCACACCCGCAGCAGATGCCACCCAGGATCAGCTGCTTCCTTTCTGCCTTTGTCGAAGATTTTCTGGAAGCAAAGCCCAGTTTCTCCAGCAAAGCAATGACCGGCAGCAGGACCAGGCAGCCGATGATATTTCTTGTAAAATTAAAAGAGTAGGGACCCACAGCATTTCCACCGGCGCTCTGGGCCACAAAGGCCACGCCCCAGATGAATGCCGTGATCACTAAGAAGCATGAATTTCTTCTGGTTTTTGTTTTCATAATCTTTCCATCTGTTTTCGCCGCCGCATCCCCGAAACGCCGCAGTCTGCAAACATGCACTTCTCTGCAGTATCCTCTCTATACCGAATGAACCTATGCCGAATGAACCTATCCTGTGCTCTGCTCTGATTCTTACCCGCAACGGCCATTTCTGCACATCCGACGCTTTCCTTCTGGCAATGCCGCAAACTGCAAACTCAGATTTCATCTACGCTATTCCTTCCCTGCCAGATTATGTCAGATGACTCCGGATGATCTTCTGCATTCTCTCTGCAATGAGCTTCTCTTTCTCTATCTCTCCGCGTTTTCCCGGATCACCACCAGATTGTTGGCGTGAATGACCTCATCGGAGACCTTGTGCTGCAGGATCTCTTCTATCTCATCCGTCTTTCTGCCCCTGATCAGACGGATCTCATCTGAGGAATAGTTTACGATCCCCTTGCCGCAGAGCTCCTGCTCTGCATTGACGATCTCCACCACAGCGGAAGCCATAAAATCGCCTTCCACCCCTGTGATGCCCTTGGGCAGCAGGCTGGTATGCCGGCTGCGGATGGCTGTAAAGGCGCCATCGTCCACCAGGATCCTTCCCTTGGGATTGCTGCGGTACATGATCCAATGCTCCCGGGCCGAAAGCTCCCTTTCCCTGTGCCCATCAAAAAGGGTGCCGACTTCCTGGCCGTCAATGAAATCCCGCAGGGCATTTTCCCGACCTGCGTTGAGGATGGCCATATCACAGCCATAGGCATTGACCATACGGGCAGCATTGATCTTGGTGATCATACCGCCGGTTCCCACATCGCTGGAGGACTCACCCGCGAACTGCTTCACTTCCTCCACATCGCTGACATAAGGGATCAGGCGGGCTGACGGATTCTCCTTTGGATTGTCATCATAGAGTCCGTCAATGTCACTCATCAGCACCAGCATATCTCCATCCGCCACCGGAACGATCAGAGAAGCCAGGGTGTCATTGTCCCCCACCCGGATCTCTTCCACCGCCAGGGTGTCATTTTCATTGATGACAGGGATCACATCATATTTCAACAGCGCCTCCATGGCATTTTCCAGATTCTGCAGACGCTTGCGGTCATCAAAGTCACCGTGATTGACCAGGATCTGGGCGCACTTCAGATGGAAGATCCCGAAAAGATCTTCATAGTGCTCCATCAGTTTGGCCTGACCGATGGCAGCCAGCGCCTGCTTCCGGGCCATGTCTTTGGGTTTCTTTTCCAGACCAAGGACACCCATGCCGGCAGCCTGGGCACCGGAGGACACCAGGATCACCTGCATGCCCTTCCGCTTGATATAAGCCAGCTGGGTCACCAGCTTCAGCATTTTTTCGTCGTCAATATTGCCGCTGCTGTCTGTCAGGGAAGTGGAACCCACCTTGACAATGACATTGCGTACATGAGAAAGATCCCGCATATGCTATTACCTCTCCACTAAAACATACTGCTTTCTGCAGCACAATTATTTATCATGCAGATGTCAGACTTTATTTCACTCTGTCCGGGTCCAAACACAAAACCCCCTGTCGCGCTTCAGGCGACACCATTTTTTTGATACAGACATCTGACTTCGTGCTTCACACTGCTCTGCAAAAGTTAGAATCCGGAAATCAAATCAATACATTTCCAATCTTATTTTTGAACATACAAGGCTAATATATCACGATTTTCCCGGAATGGAAACAAAAAAGCTCCGGCTCCCACATTGGCGATAAGTCACAAGATTCTCTGCAAAAATATGTGCATCTTTCCCACTTGCGTACACGTGTACGCAATGCTACACTTGCTATTATAAACTTGCGTTCGCGTGTACGCAATATTCAAGCACACAGGAAATGGAGAATATTACTGATGCAGACTTCCCGTATTCCTTCTCCATGTAGAGCATCAAGCCTTACAGGAACTCCCACTGCGCAGACGACTACTCCAAAAGCAAGCCCGGGGCAACGAAACAGCAGCGTTTTTCATAGCTTTGCCATGACAGGAAGCAAAAAATCTTTTCAGAAACATTTTTCAGTCTCGGAAAAGATGCCTTTGGCTTTCATCATTCAGCAATCCATGAAAAAAGCTCTGGTACGGGATGTTCCGGTTACCCCCAAAAATCTGACACCATTCAAAAAGGAGGCAAACATGAAACTTGGATTTAATGAGGCAAATGACAGATTCTGCAAAGACCACACTGTAATGAAGGACCTGGAGTTCTGCGAGAAATTCGGCTTTGACGGCATCGACATCCAGTCCCTCTGCCTGAACAGAGATCTGGGGGCAGGCATTCTGACCCTGGAGGAGCTGGGAGAATGGTTCCGTACCCATAAGGTAAAAATGATCTCCTACAATGCGCTGGAGCATTTCAATATGAAAGCTACCCAGGCGGAAAAGGATGCAGTGATGGATCTTTTCAAAGAGATCGTCAGACGCTGCAATATCCTGGGCTGCAAGACCATCGTCATTGTTCCTTCCGAAAATATCGAGACAGAAGCCACCATCGAGGAGATCAGGGATGAGGCTGTGGAAGTGATCCGCCAGTTCCTCGAGATCTGTGAGCCCTACGGCATCCGCCTGTCTCTGGAATTCTGCGGTGCTCCCGGCATGAGCATCAACCGCTTTGAAGATGCCATGGCTGTCGTGGAAGCTGTCAATTCTCCTCTGGTAGGTGTAACACTGGATGAGTACCATTTCCATGGCATGGCCTCCTCCTGGGAAGCTCTGGAAAAGGCGGACGGTAAAAAAATCTTCATCTGGCACCTGAATGGCACGGAAAATGTACCCTGCGGCGCAAAGTACAATACGGATGAGAAGCGTCTGTGGCCGGATGATCCCAAAGACTGCCTGGATCACAAGCGTCTGGCAGATACTCTGAAAAAGATCGGCTATGAAGGCGACTACTGTACGATTGAAATTTTCCGTCCGGAATACTATACTCTTTCCCAGGAAGAAAATGTAAAGAAGTCTGCCGAGGTTACCAAGGCACACGTAGAGAAATACTGGGATTGATATGCGCATAACATTACAGCAGATCGCAGACCGGGCCGGGGTTTCCCGGGGCACGGTGGACAGAGCTCTGAAACGCAGAGGCCGCATCAATGCGGAGGTAGCGGAAAACATCCGGCAGATCGCCAGAGAGATGGGATACAGCCCCAACAGAGCAGGCAGGGCCCTTGCCATAGGGAGACAGAACCTGTACCTGGGAGTCATCCTGCAGGCGGCAGATACCCCTTTCATGCAGAATGTGCTGCGGGGGGTGGAGGATGCCGGAAAGGAAGCGGAACAGCTGGGCATCCGGGTGGAGCTGCGGAGCAATCCGGATCAGAATGCACAAAAAACCTGTGCCTTTATGCAGGAGCTTCTGACAGAGGAGTGTCAGGGGCTGGCCCTGATCCCGGTGGAGGATCCGCAGATCTCCGCCATGATCCGAAGCTATCACGAAAAGGGCATTCCTGTCATTACCTTCAACTCGGATCTGCAGGACTCCGGGCGGGACTGTTTCATCGGTCCGGATGCCATCCGGAGCGGCAGGACCGCTGCCGGGCTGATGGCGGAGATCCTGCCGGAAGGAGCCTGCGCTGCTGTGATCTCCGGCTATCCTCACAATGAGTCTCACCAGAACAAGGTGAATGGTTTCGGCGGGGAACTCTCCTGCATCCGTCCGGATCTGCAGCTGCTGCCTGTCTACTATGCCTATGACAATAATATCGCCGCAGGCAGGATCACGGAAGAGCTGCTGGAAAACTACGGGGACAAGCCTCTTGGCATCTATCTGGCTGCCGCTGGCGCAGAGGGGGTCTGTGCTGTCCTGAGGGAATGCCGGCAGCCCGGTCAGGTCAAGGTGGTCTCCAATGACCTGACGAATGCCAACAAGCAGGCCCTGAAGGAAGGTTATCTGCAGTTTCTGCTGGGACAGGATGCTTACCGCCAGGGGTATGAACCCATCATGCAGCTGGTGAACCGGCTTATTGACGGCACAGAACTGCCATCTGAGGCCCAATATATCAATATCGATATTAAAAACAGATACAACCTGGAGTGAACCCAGCGTAAGCTGCAGAAAAATGAGCAGGTCGGCACGCACACCTTCCTGCTCATTTTATATGCTTTTGGGTACTCTACGATTCTTTATGCTTCTACTCTCTGTATGTCCTCAGCCTGACGCTGCACCTCCTGGGAAAGGCCGGACAGGTTATACGATCACCATGTCATTTTCCGGTGCATGTTTACGCATCTTCGTACAGGAATTCATACCGCTCATTCTGATGGAAGAAATCGGAATAATCAATCTGAAACAGGGGTTTCTTCACCCGGGTGATATCGATCTTCCGGCGGATCAGCTGGGTCAGGACGCCGCAGTAGGACAGGTCCCCCTGCAGGATGGCGCCGGTAATGATGCCGTCTTTGTGGACCACCTTCCGGTAGATCTGCTTCTCCTCATCCTTAAAGATCTCTTCTGTGTAGGTCTCATCATACTTGTTGACATTGCCCAGGGACATGGTGGGCAGGCGGAAGAAATTCATGGTGGATCTGGAAGCAAAAAAGTCATCCTTGGTCCGTTTGATGCCGCTCATATTGTAAGCTGCGATCATGCCTTCCTTGACGGCCGCCGGCCAGATGGGACTCTTGCCGCTGACATCTCCGGCGCCATAAATGTTCGGCACACTGGTGCGTCCGTATTCGTCAAAGATCAGGCCCTTACGGTCACATTCCACCGGGGTATCCGCCAGGAATTCCACATTTGCCTTCACGCCGGCGCAGTTGATGATCAGATCCATTGGAAGTTCTTCGCCGTCTGTCATGATCACCTTGCGGCAGATGCCTTCTTCGTCCAGGATCAGCTCTCCGGCGCTCCTGCCAAAGCGGAAATTCACACCGGCGTCCGCATACTTCTTTTCATAAACAGAAGCGGCATAATCATCCAGCTGATCCGGCAGCATATGGTTTCTTCTGGCGCAGATGTAGATATTTTTCCCATGGTCCAGCAGACCGGTCATGACATCCACTCCCACCAGGCCGGCACCCATGATCAGGATATTCTGCGCTTTCGGCAGCCATTTTTCCACCTCCAGCACATCTGCATAATTCCGGAAGCCCACCACATTTTTGGCCTCTTTCAGACCGGGAATGGGGGGATAGTTGGTATGGGAACCGGTGCAGATGCAGAGCTGATCATAGGCTACCTTCTGCCCATCCGACAAAAGCACTCTGTTCTGCTCCACCTCCAGACCCACGACCCGCACCCCTTTGATCCAGGTGCAGCCCATGCGTTCGATAAAGTCCGGCCCCACAAAATTCATGCCTTCCAGATCCCGGATCCCCTCCAGCTTGTGATAGAGGATGCAGCGGGAATAAATGGCATCATCCTCGGAGATCAGAATGATCTCCGCTTCCGGATTCAGTTCTCTCAGTTTTCTGACTACATTGGTTCCTGCGGCGCTGGCGCCAAGTACTGCAAATCTTGTCATAGTCATCTCCAATCTTCCTGTATTTCTGTCTTTATATCGAAAGATCTCATCCAGAGCTTTTCGGGGACATTTTTTAGGCTCCGAAAAGATGTTTTCCATCTCCCTTCTTCTGCCTCTGCGACTCCACCAAACCGGCACCGGGTGTGGCAGAGCATCAGAGCTTTTCCGATAACTTTACTGTGATGGAAAGTGAAAATGTCTTTTCGGGGACATTTTTTAAGGCTCCGAAAAGATGTTTTCACTTTTCGTCACTCAACAGCCTGTTGAAAAGCTCTGATGCGGGAAGTTTCAATCATTCTTACTTTCTTTCGATCTTCAGAGCCATAATAATGAAATTCAATACCACATATCCCACCAGCATGGAAGTGATCAGGACCTGAAAACCTGCCAATTGACTGCAGGCGTTGCCCAGAGCTTCATTTCCGGCAACATCCGTCAGATAAGCTGCCATCTTGTTGGAGGCCACGATACCGATGGCCATGGGGAAGGTGAGTCCCGCAAATCCCGGTACAAAAGAGTAACGGAAGAACTTCGGCAGCTTCAGAATGATAAAGAGAAGGGAGGCCAGCACGCAGATGTACAGGAAGTACAGGAGGCCCGGGACCGGATTCTCAATAATGTTGATGTACGAAACCACGCAGAGGCTGCAGGGAGCCAGTACAACAGCCATGGTGTGATAAACACCATCCTTGACCTCCACCTTCAGCAGGCGCCAGATCATGATGGGAATGATGATCAGATAGATGGCAATGCCATAGTAAACGATGTACTGCAGGATCTGGTTGAAGCCAAAGCCTGCGCCCACCACGCAGCTGACCATGATGCCATTGTAGGTCACGAACCAGCTGGGAACAAAAGTATTGATATCCCGCTTCAGGAATACATTTCTGACGCTGAAGATGCAGATATGGATGGCGTGGCAGATGGTGGCTGCCCCCCACAGGATCAGACCCAGAGTCTGATTGTACTCATAGTAATAGCTGCCCAGGATCATAGTGACCATGAACACAGCGGCATACAGGCTGCAGGGAACCACTGTATTGTATTCCTGCAGACAGGTCTTCGGATAGCGGATGATCTTGACCAGATAAACCAGCATGACCACAGTGACGCAGATCATACTCACATGTCTGACCCAGACATAGCCAAGTCCGGAATATACATTGCTCAGTGTCAGCAGTGCCAGCATGGTGGGGATCACCGGTACCGGCATTCTCTGTAATCTTTCCATTTTTCTCTCCCTCTCATTCAAACATACCTGCCGCGGTTCTGCTCTCTTATGATGCAACCACCTGCCTGCGCTTTACTCTCCTCAGGCTGACAGGATCTGACTTCCCGCGCAAAACAAATCTCGCTATGCCCGGAACCACTGCCTTTTATGATATGACTCCTGATCACACTTTGCCCTCCTCAGGCTGACAGGATCTGACTTCCCGCGCAAAACAAATCTCGCTATGCCCGGAACCACTGCATTTTATGATAGGACTCCTGATCACACTTTGCCCTTCTCAGGCTGACAGGATCTGACTTTCCGCATCAGGCAAATCCGTCAGTCTGCCTCCCGGGAACCCCCGACCTCCACCAGAGTGATGGCCTGCATGGGACATTTCTCCACGCACATGGGATTGCCGGTACCGTCTTCACTGCGGTGTACACAGAAATCGCACTTCATGACCTCCCAGTTGTTGATGGCATCCGGCTTCAGCACGCCGTAGGGGCAGGCCATGACGCACATGAAGCAATGGGCGCACTGGTCTCTGTCATAGCGGACATAGCCGGTCTTCTCATCCTTGCGCATGGCACCTGTCATGCAGGTGATGGCACACTCCGGCAGATCACAATGCCGGCAGAAGATGGGGGTGGGCCGGGTCTCGGAATCGATGACCACCCTGTTTCTGGCATCATGGGTGTCATGAGAAATACAACAGGAAGTTACGCACATCAGGCAGCCGATACAGCGGCTTCTGTCGATTTTGATCCTATACATTTGCAGCCGCCTCCTTTTCCTCTGCCCGCTTCCGGGCCATCTTTGCGAAAATACTTTCCGGATCCGCCTTCTTTTCCACCTTTCCCACGATATTGACTACAGCAGATTTGTAGGAAGGTTCTTTGGAATAGGGATCATATACCGATGGTGTCAGCTTGTTGCATTCTACGTAATGCTCCGGCGCAAAGATCTCATCCTCCTGCACGTCGTCCGTGATCCGGACAGCAAACTCTGCGCTCTCGCCGTTGCAGGACCGGATCAGGATCACATCCTCGTGTTTCAGATCAAACTGATCTGCCACTTTGGGATGTACAAAGCAATAGGCATGCCGTACGCTGACCCCGTCCACGAACTGGACTTCTCTGGTCCTGGACTGGGTGTGCCATTGTCCCACAGTGCCCCGGCCTGTATTGAAAACATAGGGGAACTCCTCTGTCTGCGGCATGGGATTCTCCGGCACCGGCTCAAACTGGAAAATGGCTTTGCCGTCAGGATTGAAGAATTTCCCGTCTGCATAGAGTCTTCGCTCATCCTCTTCCAGCACCTCTCCCTCCCGGAAGGGCCACTGGCAGCCGTGGGAAAATTCCAGTCCCCGGTAATCAATGCCCGTGATATCAAAGGGGCGGTTGCGGGAGCATTCCTTCAGCAGATTGAAACAGTCCTCCGGGGTCTTCCAGTAGTCAATGATATCCTGAAAGCCCATGGCTTTGGCGATACCGTACATGATCTGATAATCATTTTTCTCATCCGGATCCGGCTTCAGCACCGGCACCAGACGGGACAGGCGGCGCTCCAGATTGATATAAGTGCCGTCCTTCTTGATGGCAGGAACCGCAGGCAGAAAGACATCGCAGCCTTCCGCGCTTTCGATGTCATCATAGATATCCTGCACCACATAGAATTCCAGCTTCTCCATGGCCCGGCGATAGGTCTCATTGTTGGTCCAGGAGTGTCTGGGATTGGTACAGAGGATCCACAGAGCTTTGATCTCTCCTGCATTGATCCCCTCAATGATCTGGTTGTAGGTCTTGGTGGGACCCTTGGCCAGGATCTCCTCATCACAATGGAAGATGCGGGCCACCTTCTTCCGGGCATCCGGATTGTCAAAAGGATGGCCGTACAGGGAAGCCTGATTGGAGAAGAGGCGGGAACCCATGGCATTGCACTGGCCGGTAATGGAGTTTGCTCCGGTGCCCGGCTTGCCATAGTTGCCCAGCAGCAGCTGCAGATTGATGATGGACTGGGCGGCCCGGACCGCATTGTGGGACTGGTTGATGCCCATGGTCCACCACATGGAGACCCGCTTGCCGTTTCTGATCAGATCGATCAGAGTCATCAGCTGGTCCATGGGGATATGGGTCACCTTCTCCACCTTTTCCAGCGGGAAGTCTTTGACAAATTCCTTGTATTCTTCAAAGCGATTGGTATGGGCTTCAATGAAAGCGTGATCGATCAGATCGTGCTCGATGAACCAGTTGGCCAGACCATAGAAAAGAGTGGAATCTGTCTTGGTCTTGATGGCCAGATGATGATCCGCGTTTTTGGCAGTTTCGGATCTTCTGGGATCAATGACCACCAGGGTCTTGTTTTTGTTCATGCGGATCCTGTTCCACAGGATGGGATGGGCTACCACAGGGTTTGCCCCTACCAGAATGATCACATCCGACAGTTCAAAATCCTTCAGGGTATAGCCCGGCGCATCAAAGCCGTAGCTCTGCTTGTGAGCTACTACGGCCGAAGCCATGCAGAGCCTGGTATTGCCGTCTACATTTGACTGGAGATGGTCCCGCATAATATGGCCGTTAATGGCAAACTCCTCCAGGGTCAGCTGACCGGTGGAGATGCCGGCAACTGCTGTTTTTCCATACTTCTCCTGGATCTCCCGGAAGCGCCTGGCAATGTAATCAAATGTATAGTCCCAGCCCGGATAATGATACGTCCCATCTGCCTTCTTTACCCTGGGGGTATGAGGCTTGTCCACCACTGTCTGCTGCTTGTCCAGGGAAATGCCCTTGATGCAGCAGAAGCCGTCATTGACCGGGTAGCCGGGTGTGGGCTTCACACTGACGATCTTGTTTTTCTCTTCATCCACATAAAAATCCATGTTGCAGTCTATGGCACAAAAATTGCACAAGGATTGGATCTTTTTCATACGAATCCCCCAAAATGTCCATGGCGCCTGCCGGCGTCATATTTTCTTCCAGATCTGCGGTTGCAAAGGGCCGAAGCCCACGCGTGAAATATCTCCGGTGGGTTCCGGCCAGAAAAGGAAACCTGTTAATTCATATTCTTGTGATCAAAGTGGATGCCATCCCAGTATACATTGTCGTGCATTTTGGTCTCAGGCATAAGCTCCACATCTTTCAAAGCGTATTCCTTGAACAATTCGAAACCCGTACGATCGATGATATAGCCGATATGCTCCTTTCTGCCGGGAGCGTCCGGAGAGATATATTTCTCTACATAATCATACGTGTTTTTGATGATCTTGACAATATTATCTTCATCTGCCCATACCAGGAAATCCTGTCCCAGTCTGGGGTTCTTCTTGCCGGTACGGCCCATGATGGAAAGCTTGAAGTATTTCTTTTTGCTTCTGGTCCATGCCCGGGTAGGACACTTGGTGACGCAGACGCCACAGCCGACGCACTTGTCAGCGTCACGGATGATCTTGTAATTTTCCATGGTCAGAGCGCCCACGGAGAGCTGATTGCAGCCCTTGATGCAGGCCTTGCAGGAGATACATCTGTCCGGATCATACTGGGGCATGGTCTGTCCGATGATGCCGAAGTCATGCATTCTGGCCTTTGCGCAGTCATTGGAACAGCCGGTACAGGCTACCTTGAAGTGCAGGTCATTGGGGAAGATCTCCTTGTCGATCCTGCGGGCCAGCTTTGCTGTATTGTAATTGGCGAAAGGACATACATTGTTGCCGATGCAGGCGCAGATATTTCTGGTACCGGATGCGGGATAGCCCTTCATCTCCGGATCCTGATTGGTCTCTACCATGTCGATGATGGGCTGCAGCTTTTCATTGATGGCATCCATGTCCTCCAGGCGGATGCCTTCGATCTCGAAGCCCTGCCGGGTGGTCAGATGTACATAGCCGTTGCCGTATTCCTGGGCGATCTCCTGAACCATGCCCAGGACCTCAGCGTTCAGATAACCGCCGGGGACACGGATACGGGATGCGCCAATGCCTCTTTTTTTCGTGATACGAAACGCGTTTTTCTTCGCCTTTTTAGTATTGATATCTAATCCCATAGTGCCCCTCCTTAATCATACAGCTCTTTTGCTTCGGTGTAATTGAATACCGGGCCATCCAGGCATACATATTTCTCATTCATCTTGCAGTGGCCGCACTTACCGAGGCCGCAGCACATCTTTCTCTCATAGGAGGTCCAGATCTGATGATCCTCTACGCCCAGATCCTTGATGCCCATGATGGTGAAACGGATCATGACAGGAGGTCCTACGCAGATGAATACCGCATTCTTCACATCCTGGAATTTCAGATCCGGGATGTACTTGGTGACCATGCCTACAGGACCGTCATAGCCTTCCGGCGCAGTGTCCACGGTCTTGATCACGTTGATGGTCTTCTTCCATTCTTCAAAATCCGCCTTGAACAGGGCATCTGCAGGGCTCTTGAAACCTGCGATGACTGTGGTGCTGACAGCATCTTCCGGATGGGCAGCAAAATACTGGATCACACCACGCATGGGGGATACGCCGGTACCGCCGCCGATGATGACGATCTCTTTGCCCTTGAAATTTTCGATATCGAAGCCATTGCCATAGGGGCCGCGGATGAAGAGCTTATCTCCTACATAATTCTCAAATACTTCATTTGTGACAGCGCCTACCCGACGGATGGTAAAGTCCACTGTGCCTTCGCCGATACCGCTGACAGAAATGGGAGCTTCACCGAACTTGGGAATGGATACCTCGAAGAACTGGCCGGGCTTCACATCTCCCGTATACTCCATGCGGAAGGTATACTCCAGATTGGTATGTTTGATGACTTCCTTGATCTCCGAAAGCTGGGGAATATATTCATTTCTCATACTACTGCTCCTCCTTTGCCAGACGATTTACAAGTGTGGAATAGGAAATGTATTCCGGACAGATGTCATCGCATCTGCCGCAGCCAACGCACATCGGATAACCGAAGCGCTTCTCAAAGTCGTAGATCTTGTGCATGACTTTGAAGCGGACGCGGTCGGAGTTGTCTCTTCTGAACTTGATGCCGCCGGCAATGGTGTCATAGTCATCCACCTGGCAGGAAGCCCAGACTCTTCTTCTCTCACCCACTTTGGCATTGTCCTTGTAGAAGATGTCCTGCATGGTGAAGCAGGTACAGGTGGGGCAGGCGAAATTGCAGCGTCCGCAGTTGATGCAGCGGCTGCCGTATTCCTTCCAGATGGGGTTGTCCTTGATGGAGGGTGTGATATTCTTCGGCAGGGTTACTTTTTCCTTATTTTCGGAAACATGATCCGGAGCCACATCTGCTGCGGCAGCGCCTGCTGTCAGCTCCTTCTCCAGAACCTCATCTTTTACATCGACCAGGACTTTGTCCCCATCTACCTTGATATAGGCATCGTAATTGTCAGCCTTGTTGGTACCCATGCTGACACAGAAACCGGACTGGCAGGTCTCGCTGCAGCCCATGAGGATGAATTTTGCCTTTTCTCTTACTCTGGCGTAATAGAAATCGCCGAATTTGTTGTCCAGATAGATCTGGTCCAGTCTCTTCAGGGCGTGCAGATCACAGGAGCGCAGGAAGATCAGGATGTCTTTCTCCGGACCATTCGGCACAATGGTCTTGTCTTCTGTGAAATAAAAAATAGTCTCGTTGATGGAAAGCAATACTTCCTTAAAGGAATAATCCGATTTTTTCTGCCACTCGATCTCGTCCAGACTGCTGATCCTGTCATAACGGACCACATCGATCTCAGAGAAGGTACCTTCGCCCTCTTTCAGCACCGGAGCCCAGATGTCATATTTCTCCGAGAGTGCAGCAAAGACAGGATCAAAGGACTTCTTTTCCAGCATGTATCCCATATTTTTCTTTCTCCTTCCTTTCAAATGCAGAACAGATGCACTGCAGGCCCGGGGCGTAAAAAAGCCCCGCATTCTTGGCATGATTGTACCAAAAACCCGAGGCCTTTTCCGTGATATTCGTCACATTGCACAAAATCGTCATTTTGCACTAATAGTTGTAACTAACTTTTTTCAATTTGCCCATATCCGGGATGATCACCTTGTTCCGGCTGTGCAGGATGATGCCCTCCTTCTTGAGAGGCGCCATGGCCCGGGAGACCGTTTCCCGCTTGGCACCCATGGATTCTGCCAGAAAATTCACGCTGACATCAAAGGGGATCAGCAGGCCCTGGGGACATTCCACACCGAAATCCCTGGCCAGTTTCCAGAGTTTGGAGGCCAGCAGACGGTCCGTCCGGTAATTGTTGGAAGTGTTGGCCAGCTGATGATAGAGCCGCCGCAGCTTCAGCGAGCAGGAATTGAACAGTTCCTCCCGCAGGCGGTCACAATCCTGCAGCATTCCATTCAGCCGTTCTCTGTCCACTGCCAGCACCTCCGCATCCGTCAATGCCACTGCCGATACAGAAGCCACCGGCTGCTCCAGCACGATCTCATTGAGCACCTCGCCTTCGGCCAGCACAAAGACGATCCTTCTCTCCTGCTGGCGGTTGCTGCGATGCAGGGCAAAATATCCTTTCGTACAGAAATAGACGGTATGCACCGTCTCCCTCTCCCTGAACAGTTCCTGCCCCTTCATCAGGCGCAGGATCCGTCCTTTCTCCTGCAGTTTTTCCATTTCCTCCGGCTTCAGCAGCTGCAGAATGCCGTTTCTTCCCTTATACATACGCTTCCATCACTTTCCTGACACTGGGGACGTACCCATTTGTCAACGTTTGACAGTAGGGACGTACCCATCTGTCAACATTTCCTTTGACACTGGGGACGTACCCATTTGTCACACATTCTTCCATTCTGCCACAGTACGTGTGTTACTCGAGATGTTCACACCGATCTGATGCACTGGCCGGGGATCGTTCAGATACGGCAGCGCGTACTGGCGGTCTCTGATCTGCTGCAGGGCCTCGTCCGCTGAGCCATCAAGCTTGAATTCGAAGATATAGATGTCATTATCACTCTCGATGATGATATCTGCCCGGCCTTTGCTGTTCTGCTTCTCGATCAGGGTCGTATAGCAGGAAAGCAGGCGATTGATGATATAGAAGGTGTACTGGAAATGAGTTTCAAAGTTCAAAGCCCGTACATCCTTGTTTGCCTCATATGGGATTGAGGCCAGGAAAGAGGTATAAGCATCACGCACACTGTCCAGGTCACCATGGCGGAGCATTCGATCCAGATTTCTGATCCAATTATCCGGCTCTTCATTCCGTTCCCGGAGGTATCCATTGGCCAGCAGCATGACAAAGCCCTTACGAACCTCATCATTTGGATAGTCAAGGGTATATTCACCATATCTAAGGTCATAGTCTGTGATCGTCAGGTAACCACTCTGATAAAACATGGCCAGCGGATCCTCTGCATCCGCCCGATAATCCATGAAATACTGTGCTTCATAGGGCCTTCCGATCAGTTTCTGCATATTTATATTATGGCCGTCCAGAAGTTTTGCCAGGTAAGTTGGCGTACCAGACTGATACCAGTAGTTACTGATTCGCATATTATCAAGAGCATTGATGATGCTGAAAGGATTGTAAATATCCAAAAGCGTATCACTGAAATGATAGCCATCGTACTGTTTTTTCAGGATCTGCTTCATTTCTGCCTCCGAGCATCTGTATTCTTCTGCCATCTCGCGGATTGGCTCTGCAAACACCCGGTGAAGCTCTTCTTCCGTTATGCCGCAAATAGCATCGTAATGTCGGTGCATACTGATATCCTTCGGTTGATTGAAGCCGGAAAATACCGTAATCTGAGAGAATTTCGTCACACCAGCCAGCAGCACGAAGCGGATGCTGGCATCCGCTGCCTTAAAGGTTCCGTAAAACCCTTTCAGAATGTTACGGTTTATCTCTTCCTGCTCTTCGCCAAGGACATCCAGCAGTGGTTTATCATACTCATCGATAAGGACAACAGCTTTTTTTCCTGTTTTTTGACAGGCCTGTTCCAGAACGTAACGGAAGCGGTCACCTAGTTCCACCCTTACAGGATCCTTTCCGTAAATCTGCTCCCAGGAACTCAGACTGGAATGCAGCATGTTCGTCAGCGCATCCGGATTGCTGAAATTCCCATTGGCAAAATCGATCCGGAAGACCGGATACACCTCCCACTTCTGCTCCAGTTGCTCCATCGCAAGCCCGGCAAACAACTCCTTTTTTCCCAGGAAATAGGCTTCCAGCGTGCTGATCAGCAACGACTTGCCAAAGCGACGGGGTCTGGACAGAAAACACACATTTTCCTGCGCCAGATCATATATCAGATCTGTCTTGTCCACATAGGCATACCCGCCCTCAATGATTTTTTCAAATGTCTGTATGCTGATCGGATACCTCATAAAAGCATTACCTCCTGGTGAGCTTCCCGGACCACTGAGCCACAGGGACACTGACAACAGTTATCCCTCTGCGGCAGCTGTTTCATGGAGTCACTGAGCAATGGAACCAACATCATGTGACACAACTTCCCTATCACTGTCACTTCGAATTATAAAGAATCCAAAACTATAAATCAATAACTCCGCAGGACGCATTATTCACCGGTTACCGTCAAATGTTGACAAACGGGTACGTCCCTGCTGTCACCCAGGACGCATTATTCACCGGTTACCGTCAAATGTTGACAAACGGGTACGTCCCTGCTGTCACTGCTGTCATACATGAAAGATTCCATACTTCACATGGATCCTGTCCAGTTTTTCCAGCATGACTCCGCCGCCCAGCCACAGAAAAACCACAGTGCCTCCCGCATGGAGCAGATCCATGGGCAGACCACTGATGTAAATGGCCAGCAGGCTCTGCCAGGAGATCTCCGTGGAATAGATCAGCAGGGAAGCCGGATTCATGATGCCGCCATACAGAAAGATCACCGCCAGGAATCCGTACAGACACAGCCGGGTTTTCTTCTGCCGCTCCGGCCGGTTGTGAAAAAGCAGGCCGGCCAACAGTCCGATCAGTCCCATGGCAAACATCTGCCAGGGAGTCCAGGGGCCCTGACCGAAGAGGAAATCTGATACCAGCATGGAAAGCGCACCCGTCAGGAATCCTGTCTCTCCTCCGAAAGATACCCCCACAATGATCACAATGGCTGCCACGGGCTTAATGCCGGGCAACATGTAAAATACGGCTCTGCCGGCTGCGGCCAGGGCCGCCAGAGCTGCCAGAGTCACGATCTCTCTGGCTTTGGGCCGGCGGCCTTCAAAACGGACGGCAACAATGATCATAGCATAGAGCAGCAACATGATGCTGATAAAGAGATATTTGCGGTCTCCCAGAAACCAGATGCCGGCCAGAATAGTCAGGGGCGTCAGGACAAACAGAAATACCAAGGTAAGAAGGAGCCTTACCGGAGAAGACTTTCTCCGGGATGTTTTTGGGGCTGATCCGACCTGTACTGCCGGGGCCGGAGCAGAGGTCTGTATATTCTTTTCCGGCATCGAAGATATCCTCTCACGTCTCTGACCGGCATGTTTTTCACAGTTTCCGGCAGCAGATTTTTCGCTGCGCGCAGATCCCCGGCCTTGCTGCCAGACATTTTCCGCATGCAGAAAACGCTCCAGAAAATCCTCCTGCAGCTTCCCCCGGTTTTCTTCTGTCACGTTTCTGCTCTTCGCTTTCATTTCTGTTCACTCTGTCCTGTAAATATCTCCGGAAATTCCTCCACCGTGATCACCTCCGGCCAGATGCTGCCGGCCATACGGTTGGTGGCGGTGGTGTAGAAAGTATTTCCCGCAAAAAAGACATGGGGCTCATTTTCCGTGACAATGCTGCCGTCAAAGAACATAGCACAGCGATCCGCATATCTCGCGCAGAATTCAATATCATGGGAGACCATCAGAATGGTAACGCCGCTCTGCTTCAGTCTGCGCAGAATATCCGCAAATTCCTCCTTGAAGCCTGCATCCATGCCCTTGGTAGGCTCATCCATCAGCAGCAGCTTCGGCCGCAGCAGCAGGATCTTGGCCAGAGCCACTCTCTGCTGCTCACCGCCGCTGAGATCAAAGGGATGCTGCTCCAGCAGGGACTCCAGGTGACAGAGCAGGGCCATCTGCTCTACCACTTCCTTTTTGTCCATATCCACCGGAAACTCTTCGCTGAGCCGCTGGCGGGGACCTCCGATCATTTCAAAAAGCTCCTCCCGCACAGTCTTTCTTACAAAAAGGCTCTGGGGATTCTGGGGTACCATGCCCAGACAGGAGGTGTACAATTCCCGGTCTCTGTATTTCCGCAGATCCTTATTCTCCAGCAGGATCCGGCCCCGGTAGGGCTGCTGTAAACCGCTGAGCAGGGAAAGGGCTGTGGATTTTCCGGTGCCATTGCCCCCCAACAGGCAGAAGATCTCTCCCCGGTACAGTTTCATAGAAAGTCCGCGAAGCACATCCGGCAGCTCTCTGTCATAGCGGAACCAGACATCTCTGGCCTCCAGCAGGACCTCCGGCTTTTCCGCCGTTCCCCTGCTCCTTCCGGAGCCGGTATTTCTTCTGCCGGCTGTCGATTTCTGCCCGGCCGGCGTGTCCTGATCTGCTGCCGGGTTTCTCCTGCTGACGTCCTGCGGATCTTTTCCCGCCGGAATGTTCTGACTTGCTGTCTTTTTTTTTCTGCTGACGTCCTGTGGATCTTCGCCCGCCGGAATATCCGGATCCATGTACCTGTTTTCTCCGTCCTCAGATGTCGCTTCGGCAGCCAGCCGCTCCTGCAGCCAGCGCCTGCCCTCCCGGACAGTCAGGGGAAGCCCGGCATCAGCCTCCCCATATTGCAGGGCAATCCGGGCCGGTGCCGGAAGCGCGCAGAACAGCGGATGGCCCTGCCGGAACATCCATGCCGCAGTCTGCTCCGGAGATCCGGTCGCTGCCACGGTTCCCTGCTCCATGAGGATCACCCGGTCCGCCATGGGATAGACCTCCTCCAGCCTGTGCTCGGTCATGAAGATGGTAGTGCCCAGTTCTTCATTGATCTTGCGGATAGTCCGCAGGAAATCCGCTGCCGCAATGGGATCCAGCTGGGAGGTGGGCTCATCCAGCAACAGGAGCTTCGGATGCATGACCATGACGGATGCCAGGTTCAGCATCTGCTTCTGCCCGCCGGAAAGCTCCGTAACCTCCTTGCGGAACCATTGCTGGATGCCGAAATAGGAGGCCATCTCCGCGGTCCGCATGCGGATCACCGGGGTATCATAGCCCAGACTCTCCAGACCGAAGGCCAGTTCATGCCAGACCTTGTCCGTCACGATCTGGGCATCCGGATCCTGCTGGACAAAGCCAATCTCTGCGCTCTCCTGCCGCTGTTCCCATGCTTCCGGTGCTCTGCCGTCCACCAACAGCTTTCCGCTTCTGCTTCCTGCCGGGCGGATAGAGTTTTTCAATTGCCGCAGCAGCGTACTCTTGCCGCAGCCGGAGGCACCGATCAGCAGATAAAAGCCCCCCTCCTGCAGCTCCAGGTTCACATCCTGCAGGGCATCTCTGCCAGCCCCTGCATAGCGGAAGCCATAATTCTTACACATGATGATATTCTTCATAAATTTTCTGTCTCCCACAGACGAAAATCCAGCCGTCCGGCCCTGTGGATCCGCTTCTTCTGCCGCTGCCAGACCATGGCCTGCCGCAGTTCCAGCAATACCGGCAGAAAGCAGACAAAAGCGTAGAAAAGATACAGCAGCAGTCCTGTCGCCTCCAACGGCCAGCCGGAGATCCGGATCCTTGGATTGAAGGAAGCATAGACCTGTCCCGTGATGCAGGCTGCAAAAAAAAGGCCTGCCGGCACTGTCGTCAGCAGCAGGAGCAGCCCGTCTCTTGCGGTAAATCGAAAGATGGAGTAAGCCGTGCGGCCCTTCAGTCCATAGCCCCGGGACTTCATGGAATCTCCCGTCTGAATGGCATTTTCCAGAGACCAGGTGATCAGGATGGAGAAACGCTGCAGACCGTAGCGGAATTTCTTCCGGAAGCTGCCGCTGCCATCCCTGCCGATGCCCCTCTGCCCCTGCTCGATCACTCTGCTCCTACGGATAAACTGCGGCAGAAAGCGCAGAATCATGGAAATGATCAGGGAAAGAGCCGGTATCAGCCTGCCAAAGAGGCAGATGAATTTATCCGAAGTCATGACTCTGCTGTAGCACTGAAACCAGAGGATCACTGCACACAGCATAAGGGCCATGACCAGACCGAACAGCATGCTCTCCAGCGTCACGGGATTGCCGTCCTGCAGATAAAATAGGGTGGTAACGCCGTAATGATTGAACAGCGGATTGATCAGCACAGAGAGGATCATGACCGGCAAGGCAAAGCAGACCACCGTTTTCAGGGTCTTCTTCCAGCCCTGCAGCACACAGCAGTAGCTGACAGCTGCCGCCAGGGAGATTCCCAGACAGACCGGATGCAGCAGAAAAGCACACCCGAGGATCACGATTAGAAAATAAACCATGTTGACGAGGGGATGAAAGCCCGAAAAACTGTTTTTCATCAGATATCCTTCCCAAGATCACAGGTATAAAGCCATTCGATCTCGTCCCCGTCACTGAGGACATATTTGTCACTGCCGTAGTTGACTGACCAGCCGTTCACCTTGTACTGCCAGCCGGAAAGCTCTCCGCAATCCATTTCATACAGCTGATTGATACCCTCGATATACTCACTTCCATACACCGGCGTATAGGAATGCTCCATGTGGATGCCGGCTTCCTGGCAGGCCCGGAGCAACACATCAAATACCGTGTCTCCCTCTTCAAAGGTCACAGTAGATGTCGCCAGGATCACTCCATCAGCCGGTACAAATTCTTCCTTGCCGGCGGTCAGCTGGTCCATGTGATCCAGAATGGTGGCGCAGTTGATGGAAATGGTACACTGCATCACTGCATCGTCCTCACCGGCCTCGCTGTCAGAGTCCCAGCCGCTGTCACTGTCTGAGCCGTTTCCGCTGTCAGAGCCGCTGCCTCCGTCACTGTCCTCTCCGGTGTAGTCCTCAGAGGAATATTCTTCCCCACTATCTTCTGTATCTGTGCTGCCGCTGCTGTCGGACGCGGAAGAACTGTCTTCTTTTGCAGAGGATGTTTTGCCTGTTTTTTCGTCAGACTCCTGCTTTGCGCTGTCCTTGTCCGCAGATGTCCCGCCTTCGGAATTTCCCGCTACAATGTAATATGTGTCGTTGGCCTCTGTGATCTTCACAGTCAGTACGGTGTGCGCCTTCTTGCCTTTCCCTTCCGCGCGGATCTCCACATCTGCCATGCGGGCCGCTGTGCCATCCTGATCCTTGCAGAGCACTGCGGTATCCGCATCCCATTTTTCCGGCAGGGTGATCTGCAAAGAGGGGCTGGCCACCAGCATCTCATTGGAAAGAGTGAGGCCAATGGCGCAGGAAGCGCCGCCGCTGATCTTTTTGATCTCCTTCAGATCCTTATCCTCCGTCAGAAAACCGATGGACAGATTCTGCTCCGCCGGATTCTGGATCTTTTTTCCGGAAAAGCTCCAGGCATAGTCAATATCCTCACTGCTGCCTTCAAAAACAACGGTCCGGTCTGTGCCGGCAAAAGCAGCAAACTGCTCAGCGGTAATGATGCCGTCCGCCGGAATCTGCACCACGTCATCGATCTCTCCACCGGCAGCTTCTACAGCTGCCGCACCTGCAGAAGCTGTCTCCTGCTGATTCGTTTCCCCGCAGCCGCAGAAAAGAGCCAGGGCAAGGAAACTGCCTGCCATCAGGAGGCAGCACAGCCAATGCCGCATCCTGCCATTCCCTTCTGTGTCTGTATAGTTTCTTTTGTTCAAACGATCTCCCATAGCCTGCCTCTGTTTTCCTGTCATCTGTATCTTTCTTTTTTGCCCACGGCCAGTCTCTTCTGTGCCCACTGCCAACTTCCTCTTTGCCAACTGACAACTTCTTCTTTACCAACTGACAACTTCTTCTTTGCCAACTGGCAACTTCTTCTTTGCCGACTGACAACTTCTTCTTTGCCAACGGCCAGTCTCTTTTTAGCCCACCGCCAATCTCTTCTTTGCCCACGGCCATTTTGATGTACCGGGAAGCAAACCCGAACATGAGCAAATGTACACTGATTTTCGAGTTTGGCAACCCGCAGGAACATACCCATCCGGCATATATTCATCCTAAGCGGAGCGGGAATCTGCCGGAATCCTGTTTCGTCTTTATCCGCGGCGATTTCTCCTCACAACCAGTATATACCAGGCCGCGCCGCCGGCGCCTGCTGCTCCGATCAGCAGAAGGATCCACCATGGGAAGCTGCTGCCGGTCTGCGCAGCGTCTGCAGGTTCCTCTGGAGTCGCCAAAGCTGTTGTCTGTGCCGGGGCATCCGCTGTAGCTGCCTCATACTCAATGCCCTGGAAGCTCCAGCCGCCTTTTTTCTCCGTATCCTCTGCCTTCTTTGTACTGCTCTGCTTCTTCTGAGAGCTACCGCTCTTGCTGCTTCCGGAGCTGCCGGAAGAAGAGCCGGAACTGCCGGATGAACCGGAACTGCTCAGAGATGATGAACTGCCGGAAGCTGTTCTGCCTGAGGCAGAAGAACTGCTGCCGGAGGAACTTCCTGCGGAACTGCCGGAAGAGCTGCTGCCGGAAGAACTTCCCGAAGAGCTTCCTGAAGAAGAATTTCCTGAGGAACTACCGGAAGAACCGCTCCCTGAGGAGCTCTTACTGCCTGAACCACTGCCGGAAGAGGATTTCTTGCTGCCTGATGACTTTTTATCAGAGCTGTCTTTCTTTTTTGTACCGGAATCGTCTTTCCCCTCATCAGAAGAGGAATCCGTATCATCTCCGGAAGGATCCGCAGCCTCATCCCCGCCTGCCGTGATCGTTACATCCGACATATCATACAGGGCAGTCTGCCCGGCGCAGAGCCGCTCATAGGCAGTCAGCGCATAAAAGGCCTGCTCCGTGGCAAGGCCATTTACTGTGGCTCCGGTCTTATTGTTATGCCGGAAACCGCTGCCGCTGATATGAAAAGTCAGCAGGTTCTCAACTGCCGTATGCCCTTCCTTGATAAAGCGCTGATCCGTCATGGGATCGATGCCCAGAGAGCAAAGGGCTGTGATCACCTGGGCACAGGTCTCGGAAGTTTCCACCCCGGTATTGGTGAAACCGCCGGCCGTATCCTGCCCCGCACTGAGAAAATCCAGGGCCCGGTCCACAGCTGCCGTGACATTCTCACGGCCTTCCTGCTGATAATAGGGCGCCAGAGCCTGCAGGGTCATGGCAGTCACATCATTGTCGGCAGCCGTCAGGGTGAATCCCCAGCCGCCGGAGCTGCATTCTCTGGACAAAAGGTAGTCCAGCAGGGCCTGCTCCGTGGTCTGCTGCGCTGCCGAAGGATCCTCGGGAATGGAAAGGTCCGGATGACAGTTCGCAGCCAGCAAGGCATAAATGGGACCCATGATCCCCTGCTTTGTAATATTGGTCAGATCCGACAGCTTTGCCGTCAGATCATATCCACCCACATCCCTGGCATCTCTGCCGATGGCCGTCAGTGCCAGGATGGACTTGGCATATTCCGTATATTTCGTGGAAGACAGATTGCCTTCACAATCTTTGATATAAGCCGCCATGTTGCTGTAAAAGGTCTTCTCATAGCTCTGCCCGGGATGCAGGCTGCTTCTGGTCAGACCGATCACGACCCAATGACTGCCATAGGTGGGAGAAGCATCCAGCTGCAGCAGATAAGCCGCCGTCTCCTGCATGGCTTTCTCTGCATCGACGTCCATATCTGCCGCCTGCAGGGAAACATCCTCTCCGGCAGCAGCTGTCACAGCATCGGCCAGAGCAGTCACTTTCTCTGCTGCTGTCTCAACTATACCGGTGCCTCCATCTTCCAGGTTGATCACCTCTGCTGCTTCATCCGGGCTGGCGGATGTCATGCCAGCTGCAGTTTCTGCGGCAGAAACCCCTGCAGATGAGCCGGAAAGCCCCAGTAAACAGGCCAGCAGGAACGCACCTGCACGCTTTATTCTTTTGTTTTTCATACCGGGTCTCCTTCCTGCCTGGTTTACGGACACAAACTTCCCGCATCACGTCTCCCTGTAAAACACCAGCCCTTACACCAGTCCTTACAACAGTTCCCTCCGCACGGGCAGATCAGTGGTTGCGTGCAGACAATGCATCTGCAGAAGAAAGAGGGCCGCCGCTATATCGCAGCAGCCCCTGTGTCTTACTTTGTTTTCACGCTCTTCTTTGCGCTCCATGCGCCATAGATCTTCGTACTCTTGCCATTGACCTTGACTGTCTTGTAAGCGCGAACCTTCACATAGTACTTCTTTCCGCTCTTCAGATTTTTCAGAGTTTTGGAAGTATACTTGGTAGTCACATATTTGGCACCCTTCATGGAAGATCTGGTGCTGTAGCAGATCTGATAACCTGTAACACCGGCGCTCTTCTTCAGGTTCACCTTGACCTTTGTCTTCTTGACAGATGTGAATTTGGAGATCGCTGCCTTGGCAGGCTTGATCACATAGGCGAATGTCTTTTTGCCCAGTGCCTTGTAAGCGCCTTTGTAGGTAACGGTAGCCGTATATCTGCCGGGTGCCTTGCTGCTCTTGTTGCTGTAGCTTACAGAATAATACTTGCTGGCCAGTTTTTTGCCATCCTTTGTCAGAATGGTAATGGAGGGCTTATGCACCTTACCATTGTAAACATATTTGGATGCGCTGGCCTTGGCGGATTTCACGGCCGGCACCTGCTTGAAGGTGATGGCATAGCGGAGCTCGCCGCCGGAATAATCTGCATTGTAGGGATTCTGCACCTGGATGTAGTCCGGTATTCCATCGGCCTCCTTCCCCTCATATCCTTCATAACTATCCTCTGCAGAGTCAACCTTTACTGTCACCTTTGTGCTGCCCTTGGTATAGTCATCTACCCAGCCGGTCAGATAGTTGCCATCGCTGTCATAATTATAAACCAGGGATTCCACTGCCAGATCCAACGTCACTTCTTTCACATTTGCCGGAATCTCATAAGTATAGAGGGGTACGTATGTAGCTTCTGATGCACCATACGGTGTATAGGAATAGCCATCCTCTGTCTTTGTGGGGGCTGCCAGCTTATTGTCATTGACGCTGACTGTGACATTATCCACGATGAAGGTGATGGCAAAGCGGATCTCTCCGCCGGACCAACCCTCTTCATCACTTCCTCTATAGGGATTCTGCACCTGGATGTAATCAGCTTCTCCATCTGCATTGGAATCCACTTTAACTGTAGTCTCTGTACAGCCCTTGGTATAATCTTCTACCCAGCCGGCCAGATAGTTGCCATTGCTGTCATAATTATACACCAGAGATTCTGCTCCCAGCTCCAGGGCCACTTCTTTTGTCCCGGCCGGCACGATCACCTTGTACAGGGATACGTAAGTCGGTTCCGTATCGCCCCAGCTAGTATAAGAATATCCACCCTCTTCCTTTGTGATCAGAGTCATCTCCTTACCATCTACACTGGCGGTAAAGGTCTCGTCCATGCAGGGTTCGTCTGCGGCGACGTTCACAGCCTCGTCCGGGGTAGCAGCCATGCTGACCACCGCTTCATCAATGTCATCCACAGCGATGTCATCTGCCAGTACATTGACCGGCACTGCCGTAAGGATCATGGCCGCACTCAGCAGGCCTGCCGATAATTGTTTCATAAGTTTCATAAATGGTTCCTCCTTCTCCATTTGGAATAACATGTTTCTCACAGGATCCCGCCGGATGGAAGGCACAACCAGAAAAGCCACCCTTTCGGATGGCCCGGTCATACAATACCGGACAGATGGTATCGCATCTGTCTGGTGAAGTACGGTCAATGCCCCGTGACCCGGATCTCTCCTGTACTGACATAAGGCAGGTTTCCTGGCTGAAGGATCCTCACATGCAGCAGCCTTCCCAATGCTGAAACATCAGTGACGGTGTTGCCACCATTGCTGCATATTCCCCTTTCACAGTGACGGGATCGCACAGGACTTGCACCTGTTTCCCTTTTACCTTTTGAGGAGATCCTGCCCGGCTGCATTGTTTCCATCCGGCCGAGCTGATTCCATCCGGCTGAACCGATCCCCCGGCTGGCCCCCTCAAAAGCACCTTATGTCTTTCTGTTTTGTTTTCTGAAACTCCCACACCACTTCTCACTGCAAAATATAAAGCATCAGCACACACTCTCTGCAAAAGCACCTTCTTCTGAAACAGATCAGAGTGCAGCGAAACATCAGAGGCTTCCCGTCTTGCAGCAACCTTAAGAGAAATTCTGATGTAGGAAGTTTCAGTTGTTATTTTTCTACAACACCTTCATGATACCACGATTGTCGGTCTTCCGCCACCGCCGCCTTGCAACTTCTCCCCGGAATCCTGTCTTTTCTGCCCCTGACAAATCGCTTGGTTCTGTAAAGCCAGCCGACAGCCCGCCATAGTAAGAACATTCACATTTCATGGGATGTCGCACACCACTACAATTTTATGATACTACGCCTGACTTCGCCTTGCAGCTCTGCATAAGTTCGAAGACGGA